>Ga0255336_100115_pt1 | contig 187487 bp, 168 predicted proteins | sample MeOH1_35cm_T3_17_FD_189102 | JGI IMG/M metagenome (GOLD analysis project Ga0255336, IMG submission 189102) | Sandy soil microbial communities from University of British Columbia, Vancouver, Canada - MeOH1_35cm_T3_179 | ecosystem: Engineered > Artificial ecosystem > Sand microcosm > Unclassified... | reverse complement strand
GACGTCGTACTACAACTATCGGCGCCTGCATGCGGCCAACGGACAGATCCCGCCAGCCATCCACGAAATGCTGTCGGTCCGAAAAACGCCCTATCGGGTGTCTAGAAATACTTGACCACTTCAGGGCACCGAAGGCTCTGCGCCGCCACGTCCGAGTCCGCCGCCGCGGCTTCCGCCGCTGAGTGAACCAATGCCTTCGGCGTCGGCGTCCCCGGACTTCCGCGAAGAACCTTTTTTTTGCCTTTACTTGCGTCGCGACGCGAAGACGTCCTTCACCACCGGCAGCGCCGACATCACCGCCGGCCAGCCCGTGTAGAACGCCAGGTGGGTGAACACCTCGGAAGCTTCGGCCCGCGTCAACCCGTTATCCATGGCACGGTCGAGATGGAACGAGATCTGCGCGACCTGCGCGGTCGCCGTGAGCGCACACACCGTGACGAGGCTACGATCGCGCGGCGCCAGATCCGGGCGAAGCCAGAGATCGCGGAAAATCAGCTCGGTCGTGTAGCGCACCACGCCGGGAGCGACATCGCCCAGGTTCTGCTCGACCATCGCAGCCCGTCTTGCCTCGGTCTCTTCGTCCAGTGGAAGCAGCCTCGACGGTGTCGCTGGCAAGGGCATGGGCGACATGCCGCGCTCGGCCAGGCTCGCGGCGAGCGGCGCCACCGCGGCGTACGCATTCATCCAGCCCGTGTAGAAGGCGAGATGAGTGATGATTTCCGACAGCTCCGAAGGAGTGACACCGCTGTCGAGCGCTTTGGCGAAGTAGTGAGGCAAGCCAGGCAGCTGCGCCTTTGCAATCAGGACCGACACGGTAACGATGCATCTGTCGCGCACCGAGAGACCCGGACGCGTCCACACGTCCGCGTCGAGTGCCTCGGCGGTGTAAGCCGCCAGGGCTGGCGCTACCGCGGCGACATCGTCCATGGAAGGCAGCGACGTGAGGGAGGGGATCGACATGGGTTCTCCTTGGTGAATATCGTTGCCATCCTATGGCCCGGCCCGTCAGGGCAACAGGTCAGGTGTTGGCATAGTCCTATGAGCGGACATCATAAATGCCGCACTGCGCATCGATCGCCTGAACGAAGACAGGAACCGCGAGAGTGGCCAGCCCGTCTGGCTACCGAGTGGCGAACCGCTGTCGGTAAGCGCCCGGACTGGTACCGAGCTTGCGCCGGAAGTGGTGGCGCATCGTGGTCGCCGTGCCAAGTCCGGTCTGGCCGGCGATCAGGTCGATCGACAACGTGGACGCTTCGAGCAGCTCGCGGGCGCGGTCGACGCGCAGCGTCGTCAGCCATTCCGCCGGCGTCGTTCCGGTAGACGCCTTGAAGCGACGAATAAAGGACCTTTCGCTCATCGCCGCCATGGCGGCCAACGTGGGGAGTGGCAGGTCATCGGCGAGGCGACGACGCATGGTCTCCATTACCGCGGCCAACGGGTCGCGCTCGCGCTTCGCCATGGGACGTTCGACGTACTGGGCCTGCCCGCCGTCCCGGTGCGGCGGAATAACCAGGCGTCGCGCCACGTGGTTGGCGATGTCCGGGCCGTGATCACGCCGGATCAGGTGCAGGCACAGATCCAGCCCCGCCGCGCTACCCGCCGAGGTGAGCAGTTGGCCTTCATCGACATACAGCACCGCGGGATCGACCTCGATGGCAGGAAAACGCGTGCGCATCGCGTCGGCGTAACGCCAGTGCGTCGTGGCGCGGCGCCCGTCCAGCAGGCCGGTCGCGCCCAGCACGAACGACCCCGAGCAGATCGAGAGCAGCCTTGCGCCACGCGCATGTGCAAGGCGAAGCGCAGCCACGACACACGCAGGCACCGGCGCATCGATGCCCTGCCAGCCCGGCACGATGATCGTCCCGGCCTCGGCAAGCCGTTGCAGACCGCCATCGGGCTGGATCCGCGTGCCGTACTGGCCGCGGATCGGTCCAGGTTCGGCTGCGCAGGTTTCGAAGCGGTACCAGTCCTCGCCGAACTCCGGCCGCGCCAGGCCGAACACTTCGGCGGCGCTGGCGAACTCGAACATGCACAGACCTTCGTAGACGAGGGCGACGACCAGAGAATTCGGCGGCTCACGAAAGGTTGGCATGATCTGATCGCATGATGGCGTTTAAGCCACTATGACGTGCAACCGCCATCGGGACAATGGCTTGCATGTTCACCACCACGAGCCCCCCCATGCCCAGCGCAGTCACCCGCGTACCCGCCGCCGCTTCCGATGTCGCTCTCGCTCATTTCGAGGCGCAGTTCCGCTTCGAAACCGACTGTTGGGACACCCACGATGCGCTGGCTCACGACGAGCCCGACTTCGTCCTGCTCGATGTCCGCAGCGCCAGCCTGTTCGCGCAGGGGCATGTCCCGGGCGCGATCAACCTGCCGCACGGCAAAATCGTTGCCTCGCGCATGGCCGCATGGCCCGCATCGACACTCTTCGTCACCTATTGCGCCGGCCCTCATTGCAACGGTGCGGCACGCGGTGCGGCACGATTGGCCAGCCTCGGCCGGCCGGTGAAGGTCATGGCAGGCGGTATCACGGGGTGGCTCGACGAAGGTTTCGAACTCGCGCACGCGGAGCCAGCGCAATCTGAACCGACGCAATAAGTCCTACACAAAACGTCAACGCGAAATAGCCAAACTTGCCGATTATGAGCATATCGATCGACAGGACGACGACGTCGAGCGTCGCCCTTCCACGTGCCGCCATGCGTCGCCAGGCCAGCGCCACGTGGTTCGGTCCCAACCGGGGAATCCCATGTCAGGCGGCACGATGCTTGCTTCTAACTTGCCTCTAAGATGGCACGCTTTTCTCACTCCGTTGCCGGGAATGGACATCCGGCGCGACAGATACAGGTCATGTTGTAGGCATGGGATCGACTTTGACGATGTTTCGGCGAGACAGCCGTCCGCCACGCGCGCGGCTGTGCCTGGCGTTACTCCTGGCCTTGCACGGGCCGGTGGCCTGGGCCGCGGCGCCTGCGGAACGGGATGTACTGATGGCGAAGGTGCGCCAGGAGCGCGACCGTGGTCACCGCGTGGACGCACTGGCGCAGGTTCAGTCGATCCTTGACCGGTGGCCGGATGACCGCGAGGCGCAGGCGCTCAACGTCGCTTTGTTGACGGAAATAGGCGCCACCACTCGCGCCAGAGAACTGGCGTCGACTCTGCAGCCACCGCAGAGTACCGCCGACAGGGCCCGGCTCGAAGCCGACCACGTGGCCCGCGAGACCCGCTGGGCCGAAGGTGCCCCGGCGGATCCGCGTGCGCCCTACGCCGAAGCGGATCGCGCGGCCGTCGACGCCCGACGCCTGGCCGACGATCCCCTGCTTCCGGCGGACATGCGGCTTCGGGAACAGTTCGACCTCATCGTCGCCCTCGACCAGGCCGGCCTCATGGACGAAGCCGTGCAGCGTTACGATGCCCTGCACAAGCAAGGCGTGGCCCTGCCCGCCTACGCCGAACGCAATGCGGCCGATGCCCTCCTGGCGAAACGTCGGCCGGCGGAAGCCGCACAGGTGTACGAAGACAGCATCGCGAAGGATCCCGGTCCATACGACGCCGCCGATCTCGATCCGCGCATCGGCCTCATGTATGCGTACGCGGAGTCGGGTCAGACGAACAAGGCGATCGCTACGATCGACGGCCTCGCGTCCAAAGAACCGCCATGGGTTCGCGTGTCCGGTATCCGCCTACCGATCCAGAATCCACGCAAGTACGACGCCGAGTCCGCGGCGGTCTCGTTACGCACGATCGTGAATATGCCTGCCGATGCTTATGCGCGCATCGAGCCGCTTAGCCGCGAGGCACCGGCCGACTCGGAGATCCGCCGCCAGCTGGGAACCGTGGAACTGGCCCGCGGCTGGCCACGGCGTGCACAGGACGACCTCGCCATCGCCGATACGCTGAACCCGCGCGACGTCGACTCCTACCTCGATGAGGTCGACACGCAACGCGCCCTCACCGACTACGAAGGTATCGACGAGCACCTCGCCGAGGCCAAGGTGCTGGGCAGTCGCACGGAGCGTGTCGATCGCGCCGTGCAATCGTGGGAGCGCGAGCGGGGCTGGCAGTTCGACATCAGCCAGGAAAACGGCAAAGGCTCCAGTCCCGACTACGGCGACCGGGACAGCGCCACTCTGGCGACGATCGCAAGTCCGTTGATCGACGATCACTGGCGGGTCGTCGCGCTGGGCCGCTATGCCACCGCCGCCCTGCCGGAAGGCGACGTCCGCCGCACGCGTATGGGCCTCGGTATCCGCGGTTACGCGCGTGGTCTGGAAGCGTACGTGCAGGCGCTGCCCGCAGCCGACCGTTATGTGGGCAAGACGGCTCTGGAAGCCGGCGTGAACTGGTCGCTCAACGACCACTGGGCCCTCGCCGCCGACTTCAGCACGGCAGGCGAAGACACACCGCTACGCGCCCAGTACTACGGCATCTCGGCCAAGACCCTTGAAACCGCAGTGACCTGGCGGGCGAGCGAACTCACGCAAGCCCGCCTCGGCGTCGCACGCGACAACTTCAGTGACGGCAACAAGCGCACGAGCTGGCTGGCGGCGTTCACCCAGCGCGTCTACACGGCACCGAACCTCACGCTCGATGGTGGCGTCGAACTGGGCGGATCGATGAATACGCAGACCGATCGACCCTACTTCAACCCCCGTCGCGACAACAGCTATGCGCTCACCGGCCGCCTGGAAAACCTGCTCGGCCAGTTCTACGAGCGCCAGGTCACCCAGCGCATCGACGTCGCCGTCGGCGAGTACGACGAAAAGGGTTATGCCAGCGACTGGATGGCCAGCGTGCGCTACGGCCAGATCTTCCAGCCGCGCGCGGGCATTCGCCTGGGCTGGGGCATCGGCTGGCACAACCAACCCTACGACGGCCGCCGCGAACATCGCGTCGTCCTCGATCTGACCCTGCATTGGGGAGAATGAGAGTCATGCGTCCCCTGTTGTTCCTGCTGGCCCTGTGCGGGCTCGCGCTTCCCGCGTTTGCGCAGGCCATCGCCCCGGTACGGCCCTCGCTGATCGTGCTCGCCTATCACGACGTCCGCGACGATGTCGGGGTGAAGGCCGATCGCGATCCCGATGCGACCAGTACCGATCACCTCATCTCGCATTTCGATTGGCTCAAGGCCAACGGATACAACGTCGTCAGCCTGCAGCAGGTCGTCGACGCCAGCCATGGCGGTGCCGCCCTGCCGCCGAATGCCGTGCTGCTCACGTTCGACGACGGTCTGGAGAGCTTCTACACCCGCGTGTATCCGCTGTTACGTGCATACGACTATCCCGCCGTCGCCGCCCTCGTTGGCTCGTGGATGGACATGCCCGCCGGCAAGCGCATGCCGTACAACGGTTCCGACTGCGACCGCGACTGCTTCCTCACCTGGAACCAGGTCGAGGAGATGCACAAGGGCGGGCTGGTGGAATTCGCCTCCCACTCCTGGGCACTGCATGAAGGTACCAACGGCAATCCGCAAGGCAACCTGTTGCCGGCGGCCGCCTCGTTGCGCTACGACGACAAGACCCAGGCCTACGAAGACGAAGCGCAGTACCGCGTGCGTGTCGGCGCCGATCTCCAACACAGCGCCGATGAGATCGCCGAGCACACCGGCGTCCGTCCGCGCGCGGTCGCCTGGCCTTACGGTGCCTATACGCGGGTGGGCCGCGAAGTAGCCGCCGAGCACGGCATGCCGGTGACCTTCAGTCTCGGCGACCGCCTGCCCACGCTCGAAGTCGGCAAGACCATTCCCCGTCTCCTGGTCAGTGGCAACGTCACCGCCAACCGCCTGGGCTGGCTCATGCGTCATCAGGACCGTATCGATCCCGCACGCGCCGTACAGGTGGATCTCGACTACGTTTACGACCCCGATCCCGCGCAACAGGACCGGAATCTGTCGAGACTGCTCGACCGCATCAAGCGCCTGCATCCCAGCCAGGTCTGGTTGCAGGCCTATGCGGATCCCGACGGCGACGGCGTGGCGGACGCGGTCTATTTCCCCAATCGCCACCTGCCGATGCGCGCCGACCTGTTCTCGCGTGTGTCCTGGCAGTTGCGCACGCGCGCGGGTGTTCGCGTCTACGCGTGGATGCCGGTCCTCGCCTTCCGCTTCCCGGATGGCAAGGACCTGCCCTCCCTCGCCGGCGAACCCAAGCCCGGCGGCGATCACTTCCGCCTGGCGCCGTACGACCCCAAGGTGCGCGCGATGATCGGCGACATCTACGAAGACCTCGCCATGCATGCCGACACCGCCGGCGTGCTGTTCTCGGACGACGCCTATATCCGCGATACCGATAACCTCGGCCCGTGGGCAAAGAACACCCCGGCGCAGAACACCCAGGCCCTGATCGACTTCACGCTGGAACTTTCCGAGCGCATGCGCAAATGGCGCCCGCAACTGCTCACGGCTCGCAACATGTTCGCCCGCCCCATCCTGCAGCCGAATGCAGAGGCATGGACGGCGCAAAGCCTGCCGGCCTTCATCAAGGCTTATGACACGACCGCCGTGATGGCGATGCCGCAGCTGGACCAGCAATCGGATCGCCTGGGTTGGTACAGGCACCTGGCCACGGCGGTCGGCGCCGTTCCGGACGGGTTCGACCGCACGCTGTTCGAATTCGCCACGCAGGACTGGCGCACGCACACGCCTATCGGCGACCGTGACCTTGCGTTGCGCATGCGCACCGTACAGGCCGCGGGCGCGCGACACATCGGTTACTACCCGGACGACTTCCTGCGCGACCATCCGGGACGGGAGACGATCCGCCCCGCTATCTCGGCGTCCGACTACCCCTATCCGGAGCCGACGCGATGAACGGTGGCATGCTTCACGCCCTGCTCGAGTTTGCGTTCTTCTATCCGCCGGTGATGTCGCTCATGTGGATGACGGGCGGCGTGATTTATTTCATGCGTTGGGAGCGCAACGAGCCGGTACGCGTCAAGCCTCCCGAACTACCGTCGTATCCGATGGTCACCCTGGTCGTGCCCTGCCACAACGAAGGAGAGCAGGTCCGCGAGACCATCGCCCACCTCGCCTCGCAGCAGTACCCGAACTTCGAAATCATCGCGATCAACGACGGCTCGACCGACGACACCGGCGCCCAGCTCGATCAATTGCTCGACCAATACCCTGCGCTACGCGTCATCCACATGGCGAGCAACCAGGGCAAGGCGATGGGTCTGCGTGCCGCCGCGCTGGCGTCCAACGCGGATTTCCTGGTTTGCGTCGACGGCGACGCGCTGCTCGACGATTACGCCACGCACTGGCTGCTTTCGCACATGCTGGAGAGCCCGCGAGTGGCCGCGGTCACCGGCAATCCCCGTATCCGCAATCGATCCACCCTGCTGGGCAAGCTCCAGGTGGGTGAGTTCTCCTCGATCATCGGCCTGATAAAGCGCGCGCAGCGTGTCTACGGCCGCATTTTCACCGTATCCGGCGTGATTGCCGGCTTTCGCAAGAGCGCGTTGCACGATGTCGGCTACTGGAATACCGATATGGTCACCGAGGATATCGACATCAGCTGGCGCCTGCAGATGCGCCACTGGGAGATCCGCTACGAGCCGAACGCCCTGTGCTGGATCCTGATGCCCGAAACGATCCGCGGCTTGTGGAAGCAGCGCCTGCGCTGGGCCCAGGGCGGCTCGGAGGTACTGCTGCGCTACACGAAGCAGCTTTTCGCGTGGCGGCAGCGTCGTATGTGGCCGGTGGCCATCGAATACGTGACGAGCCTGGTCTGGTCCTACACCATGGCGATCATCGTCACGCTATGGGTGCTCGGGCGCATCGTCGTGCTGCCGCCCTCGCTGTACATCGAAACCCTGTTGCCGCAATGGCATGGCGTCGTGCTTGGCGCGATCTGCCTGCTGCAGTTCCTGATCAGCCTGCTGGTGGACCGGCGCTACGAAACGCGCATCGGGCGCAATTATTACTGGATGATCTGGTACCCGCTGGTGTACTGGACCCTCAACACGGCAACCTCCATCGTCGCGATGCCCAAGGCGCTGCTCAAGCGCAAGGGTACGCGTGCGGTATGGATCAGCCCGGACCGGGGACTGCGATGAAAGCCGAAGCCATCCTGATCCAGCGCCCCGAGCGCCAGTCGTCCGTACAGAAGGCCATGTTCGGCGTCGTCACCATCGTGGCGTGGTTGTTCTGGGCCTTCCTTTGGCTCCCCCTGCTCACCTTGGGCGCCTGGGCCTTCGGCCTGCGCAATGCCTGGCTGCAGCTACACGTGCTCGAGCCGGCACGCAAGGGAGGCGACATCAACGTCGTGCTGATCGCGGCCATCGTTTGCGCTCTGGTCTTCTCTGCCTGGTCGGCCTACAACCACGCACGTTTCGCCGGAAAGCAGAAACGCCGCGGCAACGACCCGGTGGGCGTCGAAGCCACGGCGCGTGTGATCGGCGCGACCACCGAGGATGCCCTGAGTATCCAGGCGCATCGCCGCGCCGTCGTCAGCGTGAGCGAGGCCGGCTACATGACCGTGGACGAGGTCCGCTAGAAGGCGAATTCGTCAAGCGACCACCAGCGCGAACACCCCGAATGCGGGATCCGGCGAAATCCACTCCCGATCGATCCGCCAGCCGCCGGCTTCGGCCAGGCGGGCAAAGGATGCCGGCGTGAACTTGTGCGAGTTCTCGGTGTGGATCGACTCGCCGGCGGCGAAGGCGAAGTGCTGGCCAGCCACCGTCACCTGCTGCGCCAGGCGGCTCACCAGGTGCATCTCGATGCGTTCGCGTTGCGCATTCCACACGGCCCGATGCTCGAAGGCGTCCGGATGGAAATCGCCACCCAGCTCGCGATTGACGCGCACCAGCACATTGCGATTGAACGCCGCGGTGACGCCTTCGGCATCGTCGTAAGCGGCGATCAGCGTGTCGACCGATTTGACCTGGTCGGCGCCGACGATGAAATGGGCATCCGGACCGAGGCGTTCGCGGACCGATCGCAGCAGGGCGATTGCCTCGTCCGGAACGAAGTTGCCGATCGTCGAACCGGGGAAGAACGCCACGACAGGCCGCCCGGCGAGCGCCTCGGGCACCTCGATGGCACGAGTGAAATCGCCCACCACCGGGTGAACTTCCAGCGCGGGATACGCCGAACGCAGCCGTTCCACCGCGCCGTTGAGCGCATCGACGCTGATGTCGACTGGGACATAGGCCGAAATCTGCGGTACCGCATCCAGCAGCACGCGTGTCTTGTCGCTTGCCCCGCTGCCCAGCTCGAGCAGCACGGCACCGTCCGGGATGGTTGTCGCCAGCGCTGGCGCAATGTCGTGCAGGAGCGCGGTTTCGGTACGCGTCGGGTAGTACTCCGGTGTCACGCAGATCGCTTCGAACAAGGTCGATCCGGCGGCATCGTAAAAGTACTTCGGCGAGAAAGCCTTCGGCGAGGCGGACAGACCGGCGAGCGTGTCACGCAGGAAGGTGAGCCTGTCGTCGTCGGGCGAGCTACCGACATCCCGCGCGAGGCGCAGGCCGGAGAACATCCAGCGCTGACCCGGACGGTAGAAATTGCGGTACGAAGGGCGAACGTGATCGGGGGGCGTCACGCTGGCACCGCCACGCAACACCATCTGGCCGCTCATGAACTTGCCGTTGTATTCGCCCACGGCATCGTCCGTCGCACGGAAGCCGGGGTACGGCGAATACGCGCTGGCGGTCCACTGCCATGCCACATCGGCCACCTGGTCGAGGTCGCGACGCGTGCGCACGGCGTGTTCCCATTCCGCTTCCGTCGGCAGGCGTGCGCCGGCCCAGCGGGCAAACGCGTCAGCCTCGTAGTAGCTGACGTGCGTGACGGCGGCATCGGGGTCGACCGGCTTCCAGCCGGCCGGCGTCATGTGCGACCAGACATCGTCCTCGCGGCGCCAATACAGCGGTGCTTCCCAGCCTTCCTCCTGACGCTGTGCCCAACCATCGGAAAGCCACAGATCGGCACGTCGATAGCCGCCGAGCGCCATGAAAGCCAACCACTGCCCATTGGTCACCAGGCGGTCCGAGATCTCGAAAGGCTCCAGCCATACGGTATGCGGCGGACCTTCGTTATCGAAGGCGAATAGCGCATCCACGGCACCGATGCGCACGGGGCCGCCACCGACACGACGGAACCGCCCGCCGGGACCAGGGGCCTGCGTGGACCACGCCGGCGCCAGGGCCGGCTTGAGCGGCGACTGGGCGAACAGGTGCTGCACGTCCATCACCAGCAGTTCCTGGTGCTGTTCCTCGTGAGCGAAGCCCAGGCGTAGCAGTGCTTCCAACTCCGCCGAAGGATGCTCCTGCAGAAAGGCCCGCATATGCGAATCGACATGGTGGCGGTAAGCGAACACCTGTGCCACGGAGGGGCGCGTGAGCAGACCGCGCAAAGGACGCGGATGCCGTGGGCCGACGGCTTCGTAGTACGAATTGAAGAGGTAGCCGAAGTCGGTATCGAACACCCTGTAGCCCGGCACGTTGGGCCCTAGCACGAAGGTTTCGAAGAACCAGGTGGTGTGCGCGAGATGCCACTTCGCGGGGCTCGCATCGGGCATGGACTGGACGACCATGTCCTCGGCGTCGAGCGATTCGACCAGCGCTTCGGTACGCGCACGAACGGCGTCGTAGCGGGCAAGAAGCGACTGGCCGGCCTGACATCGCGGCGCCGCGGCGGCGCCAGGCGCCCAGGTGGTATCGACAATGGCTTGCATGTGTGTGGTTCCCTGCCCTGGCCGATCAGCCCGGCGTGTGCTCGATGCTGACGCGATCGGCGTAGAAGGCGAGATGTTCGCGAATCGGCGCCACGGCGTCGTACGGCGCCTCGTAAGTCCAGATGGCGTTGATCGCCTTCTCGGCGTTACCCGGCAGGCTGAAATACGATGCCTCGCCCTTATAGGGGCAGTACGAGTGGTGTTCGGTCTTCGTCAGCGAGGCCATATCGGCATCGGCGCGGGGAATGTAGAACACCGCCGGATACGTCGACTCCTTCAGGGTCAACGCGTTACGGGTATCGGCGATCACGCGGTCGCCGTCGCGCACGACCACGCGGCCGCCCGACGGGGTGACGGTGATCGGATGGTCGGGCCCGGGAATGCGAACGGGACGGGAGGACATGGCGCTCTCCTTCATGCGGCTGCGGTGCAAGTCACACATCGTGCGACCACGGGCTGCCGTTTCCAAGGCGACAATCCGGAACAGGTGACATTACCCGCAGGCAAAGCTGGCCGGATTGGACGTTTCTGACCGCCTTAGCCGGGTTTGGCGAACCGATAATGCGCCACCAGCCACTCCTGCCCGCCCGCATAGCCGAACAATTCGGCACAGGCCATCCAGAACATGCGCCAGCGCTGGAACCATAGTCCCGCCGCGTCGCCGTAGGCCCCCTGGAGGACCTTCATGATTTCTTCACGGGCCATGTCCTGATTCGCGAGCCAGTGATTGGCGGTGCGCTGGTAGTGGGTGCCGTCGACATGCCACCGGCGTTCGATGGCCAGGTCCTGCTGGAACCACAGCAGGGTGTCCGAGGCGGGCATCAGGCCGCCGGTGAAGAAGTGCTTGCCCATCCAGTCGTCCTCGCCTTCGGTTTCGAAGGGATACATCAGGGTCCGATGGGCGAAAATGTGCACGAACAGCTTGCCGCCCGGACGCAGCCAGTGCGAGATACGCGAGAGCAACGTCTCGTAATTGCGCATGTGCTCGAACATCTCCACCGACACGCAACGGTCGAATTGGGTCGGGCCCAGTTCCAGCGTGTTGGCGTCCGCGGTGATCACGTTCACGTTATGGATGCCGCGCGCGGCACAGTTCGCTTCGATATGCCGGCGCTGGCCCGCCGAGTTGGACACCGCCGTGATGCGCGACCGCGGATAGCGCTGGGCCATCCACAAGGTGAGCGATCCCCAGCCACAGCCCAGTTCGAGGATCGACTGGTCGTCGGCCAGTTCGGCGCGTTGCGCGTAGAGCGCGAGCATCGCCTCTTCGGCCTCGGCTAGCGATTCGTTACCGGTCGGGTAGTAGCAACCCGAATACTTCAGGCGGGGCCCGAGGCACAGCTCGAAGAAACGTGGCGGAAGCTCGTAGTGCTGGCCGTTGGCGGCGTCGGTGTGGATCGCAACCTCGCTGTGTTTCAGTCCGTCGATGCGCTTCTGAAAGCGCTCGGCCACGGCGTCGAGACCACCCGCGCCCTCTTCGGCGAGGCGCTTCGCGCACAGCCGGCGAATGCCCGCGCGCAGCAGGGCGTCGGGAAGCAGTCCACGCTCGGCCAGGCCGAGCAAGCCGGAGCCGGCACGATCTTCACGGGCGTACAAGGCATTGCTGACGGCGGTGTTCATGCGTTATCGCTCTCATGTTTCGGAAACCACGGAAAGAACATCGGCGTGTCGCGCTGGTAGCGACGATAGGCGTCGCCACGCGAGCGCAAGGCCTGGGTCTCGGTGTACGGCACGCCACTGACGAAGCGCAGGAACAGGAACATCACCACGGGACCGCTCCATGCCAGCCACCACAGCGGGGAGCCGATGGCCAACACCACGTAGACGAACCAGTGCAGCCACTCGAAGAAGTAGTTGGGATGGCGCGAGTAGCGCCAGAGCCCGTCGCGGCAGGTCTTGCCCTTGTTCGCCGGATCGGCGCGAAACGCGGCAAGCTGGCGATCCGCCAGGGCTTCGCCGCCGACACTGGCCAGCCAGATAGCGATCGCCACGGTCATGGCGGCCATCGAGGACACCGGATTAGCGGCCACCGCGATGAATGGCACGGCGAACAGACCGACGAGGAAGGCCTGGAATTGGAAGAAACCGAAGAACTTGCCCTGGCTGCCATGCCAGTGTTCGCGCAGCGCACGGTAGCGGCCATCCTCTTCTTCAGCGGACACACGTCGCCAGAGATGCCAGGCAAGACGACAGGCCCAGAGACCGCCGAGCACGGCCGTGACAACACGCGTGACCGGCGCACCCGAACCGACCAGAGCAGCCAGCACGGCCGCCGCTCCCACCGCCACCGACCACAGCACGTCGACGATGCCCGCATTGCGGTGGCGGCGCTGCCATGCCCATCCCGCCGTCATCAGCCAGGCCGAGGCCAGCCAGATCACCAGCAAGGTATTCACCGTGCTCATGCGGGCGCCCTCACCAGGAGCCATCGATGGCTCAGCGCCGCCAGCAAGGGCATCGCCATGGCCCAACCGGCGGCGAGCACGGCAAGGGCGCGCCACGCCGGAGCCTCGAAGGTCAGCGCGGCCCAGCCGCTCGCGGCGCCCGCATAGGCCAGCGGCCCACCGATGCCGCCGATGAGGACGGCGAGCACCGGTCGTGTCCCCAGAGCCCGCAACGGGCCGCCCAGGGTCAGCGAGAAACACGCCCACAGGCCGAGGATCCACAGCGGCGCACCCGCCGTCGGCAGCGCCGGCATGGCCGCGGCGTAGTCGGCCAGATGCCATCCCCGGACGAGGCCGTCGATCGTCACGCCGCACAGCACGGCGATCGTCACGATCCGCAAGGCCGCGCGGGGTCGCGCCGACACGCCGAGCTGCCAGCCGACGAACGCCAGCGCTGCGATCACACCCGGCCAAGGCTCGCCACGCCCGGCAAAGATCACCGCGACGAACCAGACCAACTGATAGCCGATGACGCTGCTCCAGGAAGCGATCATCCCGCCCTGCTCCCATGCATCGGCTTCTCCATCAACACGTGCGAGACGCCGATCGAGCGCTCGAGAAAGCCTCCTTCGCAATAAGCGAGGTAGAACTCCCAAGAGCGGATGAAGCGCTCGTCGAAGCCCTGCCCACGCACCTGGCCAAGACTGTCGAGGAAACGTTTCCGCCAGGCCGCGAGGGTCCGCGCATACGACAGGCCGAAGTCCTGCAGCCGCACCAGCGCAAGGTCGGTGACGCGCGTCTTCGCCGCCAGCATGGCGTGGATCGACGGAATGAAGCTGCCCGGGAAGACGTGGCGCTTGATGAAGTCGACCGACGCCAGCGCCTGTGCGTAACGATGATCCTCGATGGTGATCGCCTGGATGAGCGCCCGGCCACCCGGTCGCACCAGGCTGCCGAGCTTGGCGAAGTAGGTGTCGAGATAAGGGGCGCCGATGGCCTCGATCATCTCGATCGACACCAGCTTGTCGTAGGTACCGGTGAGGTCGCGGTAATCCTCCAGGAGCAGGGTCACGCGATCGTCGAGGCCGGCCTCCCTCACACGCTCGGCGGCCAGCGCGTGCTGCTCGCGGGAGATCGTGGTGGTCGTTACATGACAACCGTATCGGCGTGCGGCGTGCACAGCAAACCCGCCCCACCCCGTGCCGATCTCGATCACCCGGTCGCCGGGCTTGAGGTCCAGCCATTGGCAGACGCGATCGAGCTTGCGCGTGGAAGCCGTCTCCAGCGTGTCGTCGTCGGCTTCCCAAAGCGCGGACGAATACATCAGGTCCGCCGAAAGAAACAGACCGAAGAAATCGTTACCCAGGTCGTAATGCGCGGCGATGTTGCGGCGGCTGCCGTCGCGCGTGTTTCGGCGCAGGGCGTGCCAACCCTTCATCGCCAGGCCGCCCAGGCGTGCCAGACCCGATTCCATGCTGTCGAGGCGGTCGCGGTTGCGCACCAGCAGGCGAATAAGACCCACCAGGTCGTCGCAATGCCACAAGCCATCCATGAAGGCCTCGCCCGCGCCGACGCTGCCATGGGCGGCAACGGCGCGATAGAACGCGAGGTCGTTCACCTGGATGTGCGCGACGAGGTCCGGTTGCGACGCCGTCGACTCGCCGAGTTCGACCCGCCCGAGCGGGTCGTCGATGACCAGCCGGCCATGGCGCATGCCGCGCATCCTCGACAGCAGCATGTGGCGGAGGAGACGAAGCGTTCGAGGCGCCGGCGCGGCACGTTCGCGAGTGACGATGGCATTCATGGGGTTCTCACCGGATGGTCGTGAACGGGATTGCGCTTCAGCCAGAGGCGTAGCGCTTCGAAGTGGATCGCGCCGACGACCTTCGCCGTCATCAGCGGATAGCGCCACAGAACGCGCGCCAGCGAGGCGCCGCCGAGCTCCCGCCGTTGAAGCGACAGATGCGCGTCGAACTCGCGCACACCGTCACGCAGCACGTCCATATGCACGCGAATTCGCTCGTCGGGGCGGGTGAAGCGCCAGCGATACTCGCGCTCCATCGGCATGAACGGCGACACATGAAAGGCCTTGGGAAAGGTCGCGTCGACGACATGGCCTTCAGCGCCTTCGTCCACCGCGAGCACATAGCTGTGCCTTTCGCGCCACGGGGTATTGGTGATCTCGGCGACGACGCAATCGAGCGTGACGCCATCCACCCGGAAGCAGTAATAGAAAGTCACCGGATTGAATACGACGCCCGCGTAGCGAAGGTGGGTGAGCACACGCACGGGGCCGGCCGGGCGATATCCCAGCGACACCCTCGCCCGCTCCCGCACGGCCTCGGCCAGCGGCACGTCCGGCGCACCGAGATAGTCCGAGCGCCGGAACTCGGCTACGTTCCGACCGCTTGCCGACCACAACCAGCGATCGGCGAACACGCGATCCACTTCGTCCAGATCCAGATAGATCTGGGCCATGCGATAGGTGAAAGCATGCTCGTGCGGGGCATGCCGGCGATGCGTCACGATGCCCTCGTACACGGCGCTGGCGAAGCGGTCGCTCATGCGGTCGCCCTGCCCCGTGTGGCCATCGCGCGCTCGAAGTCCCGCGCCAGCTCGACGGCGCTGCGCATGCCGTCCTCGTGGAAACCCCAGCCCCAGTACGCGCCGGCGAACCATGTGCGGCGAAGCCCCTGGATCTCGCATTTGCGCGCCTGCGCGGCGACGGAAGCATGCGTATACACGGGGTGCCGGTAATGCATGCGCCGCAGGATCCGCCGCGGATCGATGGCCTCGCTGCGGTTGAGCGTGACGACGAAGGGATCGGGCGAGGAAAATCCCTGCAGCAGGTTCATGCAGTAACTGACCGTGCAGGCATCGCCGGCATCGGCGGGAATGAAGGCGTTCCATGCCGCCCAGGCCTTGCGTGAGCGTGGCAGCAAGGACGCATCCGTATGCAGCACGGTGTCGTTGGACTGATAGGTCATCGCCCCGAGGATCGAGCGCTCCACCCCATCGGCATCGGCCAGCAGCGCCAGCGCCTGGTCGCTGTGGCAGGCAAGTACTACCTCGTCGAAGGCGTACGTGCCGGCATGCGTCACGACATCCACGCTGTCCTCATAGCGGCGCACGCCGACGACGGTCGTGTGCAGGCGTTCTTCCACCGACCAGCGCGCGCGCAGCGCATCCACGTAGCGCCGCGACCCACCCGTGACCACGCGCCATTCCGGCCGTCCCGACAGGCTCAGCATCTGGTGATTGGCCATGAACCGCACGAGGTAACGTGCGGGGAACCGCAGAATGGTGGCCGAAGGCGACGACCACAGCGCGGAGGCCATCGGCACGAGGTGCTCCTCACGGAAGGCTTCGCCGTAGCCGCCGCGCTCCAGATACTCGCCGAGGGAGGGACCTTCGCCGGCCTCGTCGAGCAAGGCCGGTGCGTCGCGATAGAAGCGCATCAGGTCACGGAGCATGCCGTAGAAACGTGGCGATACCAGGTTACGGCGCTGGCAGAACAACGTATCCAGGTTGGCCGCGTTGTACTCGAGGCCGCTGGCCTGGTTACGCACCGAGAAACTCATGGTCGTCGGCTGGGTCGCCACGCCGAGTTCGTCGAACAGGCCCGACAACAGGGGGTAATGCGCGCGGTTGTGCACGATGAAGCCGGTGTCGACGGTGTATTCGCGACCGTCCAGGCGGATGTCGTGCGTGTGCGTGTGGCCGCCAGGATATCCGTTGGCTTCGAACAGCGTCACGGCGTGCGTGCGGGACAGCAGCCATGCCGAGGCCAACCCCGCGATACCCGAACCGACGACGGCGACGCGCATGCTCAGCGCCTCGCCTTGGCCGCGACCCAGGCCGGGATCGGCTTGAGGTCGTGCACCAGGCCCAGCCACGACATCGCGCGCAGGCCGTAATACGTCAGGTCGATTTCCCACCAGCGGAAGCCCTGCCGAACGGTGCCAGGAAAGAAGTGATGGTTGTTGTGCCAGCCTTCGCCGAACGTGAGCAGTGCCAGCCACACGTTGTTGCGACTGTCGTCGGCCGTGTCGAAACGACGGCGGCCGAAACGATGGGCCAGCGAATTGATCGTCACCGTGGCATGGAACAACACCGTGGTGGAGATGAAGAAGCCCCAGACCAGCATCTGCCAGCCGGTGGTGCCGAGACCTGGCGCGACGTGTTGCAGGAGCTTGCCCAGGCCGAACAGGGCGATGGCGAGAAGCACGGGGATGGCCGTGTCGTAGCGGTCCAGCCAACGCAGCTCCGGATATTTCGCCAGGTCCGGCACGCGCTCGATCTCGGTGCGGAAGCCGTTCGGGGTGAGGAACCAGCCCACATGGCTCCAGAGGAAGCCATGCACGCCCGGCGAGTGCGGGTCCAGCGCCGTGTCGGTATGACGATGGTGGTGGCGATGATGGGCGGCCCACCACAAGGGCCCCCGTTGCACGCAGCTCGCGCCGATCAGGGCAAAGACGAACTGTACCGGACGCGAGGTGCGGAACGTCCGATGCGAGAAGTAGCGGTGGTAGAACGCGGTCAGGGCGAACATGCGCACCGCATAGAGCGCCACCGCAACCCACACCGCGACCGGGGAGACGCCGGTCCGGAAAGCGCCGAAGCACGCCAGGTGCATGACCACGAAAGGCGAGGCGCGGAGCCAGTCGATGCGGTCGCCCTTCGACGGATCGACCGGAGCCGCGTTCGAGGTATCGAACCAACGGCGTATCGTGCCGACACGGCGTGCCACCGGAGGCGCTTCGTAAGTGGCGGTGGGGCGGACGTTCATGTGGACTCCCTTGGCGTTCCCTTACCTATACGGGGCGCCACGGGTCACGGATGCACGAACCTGGCCTAGATGGTGCAGCGACCGTCCAGCTTCGTCGACAGCGCCTCGTCGACGGCGGCATCGGCGACCTTGCCCTCTCGCTTGTCCGGCATGAACTCGATACGCACGGCGCGCAACTTGCCGTTCTCGCCGCGAATCGAGCCCATGCCCTCGAAACGGCGCAGCGTACGGTCGTTGACGCTGTAGCTGAGTACGACCGTGGGTGCCGCGAAGGCGTACCAGGCATCCAGTTTCATCGTCATGCGCCGCAGGCCACCGGCCGTTTCGCCGTCCACCAGGCGTACGTTGTAGAAGGCGAAGCGCCCCGGCAGCAGGAATGGAATACCGTCGCCGCGCTTGCCGATGGCGTCCCAATGCGTACGCACATAGACGTCGAACCCGGCATCGATCACCCCGTCCTTCTTCGCGGGGAGCGGTTTGGCCACTTCGGCGGCGGCACCGCGCTTGGCGTAGACACTGCGGGTGCCTTCCCTGGAGCGCACCCCTTCGGCGTCGCCATTGCGCGCATCGACGAAGCTGAAGTCCGGCCCGATCGCCGTGCCACCGCCCTCCAGCACCTTCCGCGCAAATGCCTTCCCGTCGGGGCATTGGTACTGCACCACCTGGCGACCGGTGCCCACGGTGTGGACTTCGCGATAGAGCAACTGGCCGTTATCGGGCGCATAGGCATCGCCGACGAAGCGTTCGGCGGCGGCGGCAGGGGCGGCGGCGGCCAGGCAGGCGACAGCGGCGAGCGGGACGATCGGGGCGGAAGAAAGAAGCCTCACGGAATGCTCGTCCTCGAAAGGGATACGTGACAGTGGATACGAGTCGGCGTGAAGGGCGGATGCGGATCGCGACGCCCCGACCACGGTCATGTTATAGATCGCTCCGCATAGATCGACCGATCGCCGCCAGCCCGTACAAGGACAAGGACCCACGCATGCCAGCCACCAGCCCCGCCGAACGCGACGAGCTGAATCGACTGTTGCTACGCACCGCGGACGCAGACCAGCGTGCCTTCGAGGAGCTCTACCGGCGCACCTCGTCGCGCCTTTTCGGCGTCTGCGTGCGGCTGATGGGCGACCGTGACGAGGCCGAGGAAGTGCTCCAGGAAGCCTTTGTCACGGTGTGGAAGCGGGCTCGCAGTTTCGACGCGAAGCTCTCCAGTGCCCTTACCTGGCTGGTTACCGTCGCCCGCAACAAGGCGATCGACCGCCTGCGCCAGCGGCCCGATCTGCGTCCGGTGGAAGTGGACTGGGAAACCCTGGTCGATGAAGGCCCCGGTCCCGCGCATGGCGCCGAAAGCGACGAGGACTATCGCAACCTGCAGGCCTGCCTGGCCGAACTGGAAATCCAGCAGCGTCGCTCGATCCGTGAAGCCTTTTTCGGCGGCGCTACGTATAACGAGTTGGCGGAACGCGCAAAGGTGCCCCTCGGCACCATGAAAAGCTGGATTCGTCGCGGTCTCCTGCAACTCAGGGCGTGCCTCAATCCATGAACAGCACCTTCGAATCCGATAAAGACAACCTGCGCTACGCGGAGTACGTGCTCGGCCTGCTGGATGCCGACGCGCGCGCCGCGGTGGCCCACGAAGTCGAGACCAGCCCGGAAGCAGCCGCCGCGGTCGCGCTGTGGCAGCGTCATTTCACCCCCCTGGCGATGGAAGTCACCGATGTCGCGCCACCGGCGCATGTCTGGGCCGGCATCCGGCGTCGCCTCGCCTTCGATGCCGCGCCGCCGTCGCCGGCGGCGGCGCGCACGGGCAGCAGTATCTGGGACAGCCTCGGGCTGTGGCGCTGGATCGGCGTCGGCGCGACGGCCGTAGCCGCCTGCCTGCTCGTCATCACCGTGACCCGACCACTGGCACCGCCGACCGCGGCGCACGCATCCGTGCTGATGGTCTCGACCATCGCCGGTGACAACGGCGTCGCCGGGTGGACGGCCACCATGGATATCGACCGCTCCGAGCTGCTCGTCGTGCCGGCGAGCCCGGCCAACGTCGCGACCGACCGCAACACGCAGCTGTGGCTGATTCCCGCCGGGGGCGCTCCGATCTCGGTCGGCGTCTTCCCACCGGGCGATCCGAAACGGTTCCACCTGGACAAGGACCTCCTGGATCGCCTCGGCCCGACGGCCGCCCTCGCCGTCTCGCTGGAGCCGGTCGGTGGCTCCCCGACCGGGCAGCCCACTGGCCCGGTCATCGCCAAGGGTGCCATCCGCGCTGCCTGAAATCTTCACATTTGCCGTGGGGTAGTACGTAGAATTCAGCGGGATGCCGCTCAACTTCCCGCCCCCGCGGCCGATAAGATGAGTGCGTTGCAGGTCGGGGGAGGCACGCCATGAAAGCACTCATCGCCGCAGCGGCCATCGTTGGGGCTCACGCAGCCGCGCTGGCGGTCCTGCCCGATAGCGGCATGGCGATCTCGTACACGTTCTTCTTCTCGGTGGCCGCGCTCGCCATGTTCAGCGCGTACCGGGCCTGGACGCGTTCGGGCACGCCACGTGACCACCGCTGGTGGCTGCTCCTGGCCAGCCTCGGCCTGTGGACCGTCGGCATGTCGCTGTCGGCGCGACAGAACTACGTGCTCGACAATTCCAACCCCGCCCCCGGCGACAGCATGTTCTTCTACATCCTGTACGTGCTGCCGGTACTCGTCGCGGTGTCGTCCGCTCCTGTCGCCGCACGCAAGAAATGGGCGATGGCGATCGATCTGGTCCTGGCCGGCCTGCTTGGCGTGCTCTTCTACATCCGCACGTTCTCCATCGTGACGCTGCAAGGCGCGATCGGTCCGCAGCAGGCGGTCGACGTCGCCTACATGCTCGATTTCGAGAACGTGTGCCTGGCCGTCGCCGCGCTGCTGCGCTTCGTCGCCACGGACCGCGCCGACGATCACGCGTTTTTCCGGGCGGTGATGGCTTTCTTCGTCGTTTACGCGGTCTCCGGCTTCTCGTACAACCACTACGTCGCGCTCAACGGTCACCCCGACTTCGGTACGTCGGTGTTCGACGTCCTGCTCGACCTGCCCTTCCTGGCGCTTTTCGTCGTCACCATGACGCGACAACCGCAGCGTCACTGGCACCCGCCGGTGTACCTGATCCGCTTCGTGCAGAGTGCGAGTCCCACCTTCCTCGCCATGAGCGTGCTGGGCTTCGGCCTGATGGTGATCCCGGTCTATCCGTCGCTCGGTATCGGCGGCGCGATCGCCGCGGTGATCGGGATCGGCCTTCGCGGCACCCTGGCCCAGGTGGACCTGGTCGAGGAGGAATACCGCCTGTCGCTCAGCCGCGACGAGCTGCAAGGCCTGGTCTTCACCGACAGTCTCACCGGGCTGGCCAATCGCCGTGCCCTCGACGAGCGTCTCCTGCGGGAATGGCACCGTCCCGCGCAGCGCGAGCCGATCGCCTTGCTGATGATCGACGTGGACTTCTTCAAGGAATACAACGACCGCTACGGCCACCTCGCCGGGGACGACTGCCTGCGCGCGCTCGCCTCCGTGCTCTCGGGTCGCAGCCTGCGGGCGGGCGACTTCATCGCCCGTTTCGGTGGCGAGGAGTTCGCCGTGGTCGCGCCCGGTACGCGACTGTCCGACGCCGTGGCGTTGGCCGAAGACTTGCGCGCCCAGGTGGAAGCGCAAGGTATCGTGCATCCGCTCAGCCCGTTCGGCGTGCTGACGATCACCATCGGCGTAGCCACCTTGCTGGCCAATGCCAACGGTGGCCCGCTGGACCTGCTCAACGCCGCCGACCGTGCGCTCTACCGGGCGAAGAACGCCGGCCGCAACCGCATCGGCGCGCAGGGCGACGCCCGACTGGAGCGCGCTTAACCCCTTTTCGCAGGTGCCGACGTTTCATCTGTATGTCCCCCACGAGGCCGTGCACGATGAATACGTTCCGCATCACCCTGCCCCTGCTGTTCGCCGGCCTCGTCGCCGCGGCGGGAAGCGTCGCTACCGACACTTCCCCCCGCCAGCGCGTGGCGCCCATCCCGCCTGTATTCAACGACGCTCCCTGCGAGCAAGCCGTGCATGGCTATGGGCCCGGGCGGCCCATGCCCATTCCCATGATGGCGCGGCGAGCCGCATCGGTACCGGCGCCAGCTGCCGTGCCGCAGCCTGCCGAGCCGGCCGCATCTCCGGTCATGGCGGAAGCGGATGCGGCGAATGGGGTCGTTGCCTCGCGTCTGCGGAAAGTGGCGGGCGGCATGTCGATGTACGGCTTCGCCCCATCCCAGCCGATCGATCGAGACAACTACAAACACAGGGAAGCCAACGCGGTACACCTGGCCGCCAGCGATCCGGTGTCGACGTTCGGTATCGACGTCGACACGGGTTCGTACACCAACGTGCGCCACATGCTCGACGAAGGACGTCTGCCACCCGCCGATGCCGTCCGCACGGAGGAGTTCATCAACTACTTCGACTACGGCTATGCGCCGCCGACGGACCGCTCGCGCCCCTTCAGCGTGACCACCGAACTGGCGCCCGCGCCGTGGAACAGCCACCGCCAGTTGCTGATGGTCGGCATCCAGGGATACAAGGTGCCGGCCAGCGAGATTCCCGCGGCCAACCTGGTCTTCCTCGTCGACGTCTCCGGATCGATGGATGAGCCGGACAAGCTGCCGTTGCTGAAGGCCTCGCTGAAGCAGATCGTGCCCAGGCTTCGCGCGCAGGATCGTGTTTCGCTGGTGACCTACGCCGGCGCCACCTGCGTCGCGCTTCCCTCCACGCCCGGCGACCGGCACGCCACGATCACCGCGGCGATCGACGCCCTGGCCGCCGGCGGTTCCACCAACGGGGCCGCCGGCATCGACCTCGCGTATGCGCAGGCGGCGAAGGGCTACATCGAGGGCGGCGTCAATCGCGTCATCCTCGCCACGGATGGTGACTTCAACGTCGGCACGACCGGCGTGCAGTCGCTCAAGGACCGCATCGCCGAGAAGCGAAAGAGCGGCGTAGCGCTCACCACGCTGGGCTTCGGCGAAGGCAATTACAACGACGAAATGGCCGTGGAACTGGCTGACGTCGGCAATGGCAGCCATCACTACATCGACAGCCTGGACGAGGGCCGCCGCGTTCTGGTCGACGAGATGTCGGCCACGCTGATGACGATCGCCAGGGACGTGAAGATCCAGGTCGAATTCAATCCCGGTGTCGTCGCCGAGTACCGCCTGATCGGTTACGAGAAGCGCGTGCTGGCTCGCGAGGACTTCAATAACGACGCCGTCGATGCGGGGGAGATCGGTGCCGGCGCGAACGTCACCGCTCTCTATGAAATCACCCTCAAGGGTGCGCCGGGCGCGCAGGTCGATCCACTGCGCTACGGCGGCGAACCCGCGGTCGTGGCGAAGGGCAACGAACTGGCCTTCCTCCGGCTTCGCTACAAGGCCGCGGAAGGTGGCGCGAGCAAACTGATCGAACAACCGCTGTCGGCACAGGTAGCGGTCGCGCCCAGCGAACGGCTGCGCTTCGCCGCCTCGGTGGCCGCGTTCGCCGAGAACCTGCGTGGCGGCAAATATGTCGAAGGCTTCGGTTACGACAAGGTAGCTGCGCTGGCGCGCGGCTCGTTGGGTAAGGACGAGGGTGGCTATCGAGCGGCAATGGCAAGGTTGGCAGCGTTGGCCGGTGGCATGCAGACCGAGCAACCGGTGGCCGGAACGTTCGTTCGCCGAGGCAAGTAACCACCGCCGCTGAATCGGCCCCACAGGAAGCCGGCGGCCCTCATGACGAGGTCCGTCTTGTGTGGCAGCCGGTGGCCCTCGCGACGAGGTCCGCCCTGTGTGGCAGCCGGTGGCCTCGCGACGAGGTCCGCCCTGTGTGGCAGCCGGTGGCCTCGCGACGAGGTCAGCCTTGTGTGGGAGCCGATTCATCGGCGATTGAACGGAACCACGACCCTGCCCATCGCCGAATACCACCCGGATGACGTACCCTCCCCGGCCATGGATGCTCCCCTGGCCGACGATGGCGGACTGATGCTCGCCTGGGCGAGCGGGGATGCGGCCGCCTTCACCGAGCTGTACGCCCGGCACAAGGGTCCGCTCTACCGGTTCCTCCTGCGAACGGTGAAGGATCGCGCGGTCGCCGACGAGTTGTTCCAAGAAACCTGGAGTCGTGTGATCGCCGCCCGCGAGCGCTATCGTGCCGAAGCGAAGTTCAGCACGTGGCTGCTGCAGATCGCCCATAACCTGGCCATCGACAGCTTCCGCAAGCAACGCCCACAAGCCGGCTCCGAGGAAGCCGAAGCCGTGTTCGCCGCGCAGGCCGCTCCCGAGCGAGAGCAGCCCGAACACGCGTTATCGGATTTCGAGCAGCGCCGACGTATGCAGCGTGCCATCGAGAGTCTGCCCGACGAACAGCGCACCGCCTTCGTGTTGCGCATGGAGAACGAACTTTCCCTGGAGGACATCGCCGCTGTCACCGGCGTAGGACGCGAAACCGCGAAATCGCGGCTTCGTTACGCCATGGCCCGGATCCGCGAACTCGTAACCGAATGACATGACCCAGATCACGCCCCCGCCCAGCGACGACGACTTGCCCGACGAGCGCGAATTCGCCGCGCTCTATGCGCGCCTGCCGAAGGCCGAGCCCGACGCATCACTCGATGCAACGGTGCTCGCCGCCGCGCGGGCGATGCCGGTGAGTCGTCGCCCGCGCTGGCCTGTCGCCTTCGCGTCCGCGGCCGTGCTGGTCCTCGCTGTCGGCGTCGCCTGGCAGGTGCGTGAGGGGCAGCCGGGTCCGTCCCAGCAGGACGTCAACGGCATCGCCGCTGAAGCGGCTCCCACAACAGCCAAATCCGCTCCCTCAAAAGGTGCGGCGATGCCGGGTGTGGGAGCCGCTCCCTCAAGGGGTGCGGCGATGCCTGATGTGGGAGCCGCTTCAGCGGCGATGCCTTCGTCTCGCGCCCCCGTCCGCCGCCTGACCCCGACGGCGTCCCCCAAGCTAACGGCACCAGCCGCCGCACCGGCCCCTGTCCAGGCACCCATCCCTGCCCCGGCACCGCCGGTGGGCCCACCCGATGCGGCGGAAGCCGACGCATCCGCGGCGCTTTCTCCGGCGCCGCCGTTCGAGCGTGCCCGACCTGGGCCTTCCGGCATGCTGCGGCAGAAGGTCGCCGCTCCCGTGTCCGCCGACGCCGCGGTTCCAGCCAGCCTCGCCCCCGACGACCGCGTCGGCGAGATCCGCCGCCTGCTCGGTCGCGGCGAGCGTGCCCAGGCGATACGTGAGCTTGAGGATCTTCGTCGGCGTTATCCGCGCTACGACCTGCCCCAAGACCTGCGTGACCTGACTCCTTGAGCGTGGCGCTGGAAACGCTCGCCGCGCCGTGGCGGCACGAGGAAGACATTCGCAAGAGCCGCTTCCTCGCCCAAGCGGCACCGGTAGGCACGACGACGGAAGCGCTTGCCTTCGTCGCTGCCGCCGGCGATGCGACAGCCACGCACAACTGCTGGGCCTACCGGATCGGCGACGCCTACCGTTTCAACGACGACGGCGAGCCCGGTGGTACCGCTGGCCGCCCTATGCTGCAGGCGATCGACGGCCAGGGCTGTGACCGCGTGGTCGTCGTGGTCACGCGCTGGTACGGCGGCATCAAGCTGGGTGCGGGCGGTCTGGCCCGGGCCTATGGCGGCACGGCGGCGGAATGCCTGCGCCTTGCGCCGCGCGTAGCGATCGTCCCCATGGGGCGGTTGCTTATCCACTGCGACTTCGCCGAACTCGCACTGCTCACCGCGCGGATCCGCGAGATGGACGGCGCGATCGAACGGGAAACCTTCGTTGCCGATGGCGCCGAACTGACCGTACTCGCCCCCTTGGCCCGCCTCGATACCATCGCCGCCCGCGTGGTCGATCTCAGCCGGGGGCGCATCCGGCCGCGCCGGGTCGATTGAATACTGCACCGGGCGGCCCCATCCGTTGGCGAATGACCACAGCAATGAGCGGCGCATGACCACCGAACGCAGGGAGAAGTCACGGAACATCGGTGCACTGCGCAACCTCTGGCCCTTCCTCAAGCCGCATAAGGCCCTGGCCATCGGCTGGCTGGTCTTCCTCGGCATTTCGTCCGGCGCCTCGCTGTTGCTGCCTGTGGCGTTGCGCCACATCATCGACAAGGGTTTTCTCGCCTCGAACCTGGCGACGATCAACGGGACCTTCCTTGCCCTGTTCGGCCTCGCCGTGGTGCTCGCCCTCGCCACCGCCGCGCGCTACTTCTTCATCGCCCTGCTCGGCGAACGTTCGCTCGCCGCGCTGCGGAGCTCGCTGTATCGGCACGTGATCAACCTCGACGTAGGCTTTTACGAAAGCACCCGTGTGGGCGAGCTCACCTCGCGCCTGGGCACCGACACCGAACTGGTCCAGACCCTGGTCGGCTCCGGGATCTCGGTGGCGCTGCGCAGCACCGTCATGCTGATCGGCTCGGCGGCGGCGATGGCCTGGACCAGCCCGCGCCTCGCCGGGCTCACTGCCCTGGTCATTCCTGCGGTGATGCTGCCGATCCTCATCTTCGGCCGCCGCGTGCAGAAGCTGTCGCGCAGCAGCCAGGATCGTCTCGCCGATGCCGCCGCCGTCGCCAACGAAACGCTCAATGCCGCGCAGACCGTGAAAGCCTATGCACGCGAGCCGATCGAGAGCCGCCGCTATGCGAATGCCATCGCCCTCGCACTGGCCACGGCGCGCCGGCGCATCGGCATGCGCTCCATGCTGACCGCCGCGGTGATCGTCCTGATTTTCGGCGCGATCACCCTGGTGCTCTGGGCCGGTGCCCGCGACGTCATCGCCGGCGAACTCGCGCCTGGCATCCTCACCCAGTTCGTGGTCTATGCCATTTTCGCCGCCGGCTCCGTTGCCGGCCTGTCGGAAGTGTGGGGCGACGTGTTGCAGGCTGCGGGTGCGATGGAGCGTATCGGCGAGCTGTTCGCGGAGAAAGCGACCATCGCCACACCGGACGCTCCCGATCCGTTGCCGCAGCCGGTGACCGGCGCACTGCGCTTCGACCATGTGGAATTCCGCTATCCCTCGCGACCGGACGTGGCCGCGCTGTCCGACTTCGACCTCGAGATCGCGCCCGGCGAAACCGTCGCCCTGGTCGGACCCTCCGGCGCCGGCAAGAGCACCGTATTCAGCCTGCTGCTGCGTTTCCACGATCCCGTCGGCGGTTCGATCCGCTTCGACGGTGTCGAACTGCGCGCGCTGGCGCTACCCGAGTTGCGCGGCGCGATCGCCCTGGTGCCGCAGGAAACCGTGATCTTCGGCGGCAGCGCCGCGGACAACATCCGTTTCGGTCGCGAGGACGCCAGCGACGCCGAGGTACGCGATGCCGCGCGCCTGGCCGAAGCCGACGGCTTCATCCAGGCCTTGCCGGAAGGCTACGAGGCCACGCTGGGCGAACGGGGCGTGCGCCTTTCCGGCGGCCAGAAGCAGCGCATCGCGATAGCCCGGGCGATCCTGCGCGATGCCCCGTTGCTCCTACTCGACGAGGCAACCTCGGCTCTCGACGCGCAGTCGGAAGCGGCCATCCAGCATGCCCTGGAGCGGCTCGAGAAAGGCCGGACCACCCTGGTGATCGCCCATCGCCTGGCCACCGTACAACGCGCCGACAGGATCGTCGTGATGGACGGCGGCAGGATCGTCGCCCAGGGCACGCACGAGGCCTTGCTGCGTGAAGGCGGCCTCTACGCCGAACTGGCGAGGTTGCAGTTCGTCGCCTGAGCGGCGATTCGTTTTCGCCGCGTTGACGAGTCGCCGCCTAACGTGCGGCGATGGACAGCGACCTGCTTCTCCCTCGCCCCGAAGGCCTGTACTGCCCGGCGGGTGACTTCTTCATCGACCCCATGCTCCCGGTGCCTCGTGCCGTGGTCACCCACGCCCACGGCGACCATGCACGTTCGGGAAGTGCGCTGTACCACGTCGCCCGTGCCGGCCTGGGGTTGATGCGGGAACGGCTTGGTGCCACAGCGACAATTCGCGATTACGCCTACGGGGAGTCCTTCACGCTCGGCGACACGCGTCTGTCGCTCCATCCATCGGGTCATGTGCTTGGCTCGGCGCAGGTACGGATCGAAGGGCGCGGCCTGGTTGCCGTCGTCTCCGGCGACTACAAGCGCGATCCCGACCCTACCTGCGTTCCCTTCGAGCCCGTGCCCTGCGATGTGTTCGTCACCGAATCCACGTTCGGCCTACCGATCTACCGCTGGCCGTCGATGCATGCGGTGGTCGACGACATGCTCGCCTGGCTGGACGAATGCGCCGAGCGCGCCGTGCCGGCCGTGCTGTTCTGCTACGCGCTCGGCAAGGCACAGCGCATCCTCGCCGAGCTCGCCAGGCGAACGGAGCGCACCGTGCATCTGCATGGCGCGATGCTGCGACTGGTCGAGGCCTATCGCGAGGCGGGCGTGCGCATGCTGCCCACCCAGGCGGTAAGCGAGTCGGCGCGCGGCAAGGATTTCGCCGGCGAACTGATCATGGCGCCACCCTCGGCGGCGGGGTCGCCGTGGATGCGTCGCTTCGCCAAGGCCTCCACGGGATTCGCCTCGGGTTGGATGCAGGTGCGTGGCGCGCGACGCCGCCGCGGATACGACCGGGGCTTCGTCGTCTCCGATCATGCCGACTGGCCCGGCCTGCTGCAGAGCGTGCGCGACTGCGGCGCGAAGCGTATCTACGTCACCCATGGCGACGGTGAAGCCCTCATCCGTCACCTGCGCGAGACCGGCCACGACGCACGACCGCTGCGCTCGCTCGGCGGCATCGTCGCCGATGCACGCGATCGCGAGGAAGGCGACTGATGCGCCGTTTCGCCGCGCTGTTCGAGGCGCTCGACCGCACTGCCTCGACGACGGCCAAGCGCGATGCGATGGCCGCTTATTTTCGGGATGCGCCGCCCGAAGACGCGGCGTGGGCGGTCTATGTGCTCGGCGGCAGCAAGCTGAAACGTACCGCTTCATCGACCGAACTTCGGCTCGCGCTGGCGGCGGAGACCGGTTACGCCGACTGGTTGATCGACGATTGCTATGCGCACGTCGGCGATCTCGCCGAAACCGTCGCGCTGATGCTTCCCACGGCGGACGAAACCATCGACGACACCCCGCTGCACGTGTGGATGGAAGCGCGGCTACCCTCATTGGGCAAGCGGGAGGCCGCCGAGCGGATGGATGTCCTGCGCGAGTGGTGGCGCACATTACCCCGCGACCAGCTCTTCCTCGTCAACAAGTTGTTGACCGGTTCGCTGCGCGTTGGCGTATCGCACCGACTGGTCGTGCAGGCCATCGCGCATGGGTCGTCGTTGCCGACCGATCTCATCGCCCATCGCCTGAGCGGTACGTGGAAGCCCGGCGCAGCCGCCTTCGAGGCGCTTACGGGCCCCGAGCGTGCCGACGAGCATGCGGGCGAGCGCCCCTATCCGTTCTTCCTTGCCTCGCCGCTGGAGCACGACATTGCCAGCCTCGGCGAGGCAAGGGAATGGCTGGCCGAATGGAAATGGGACGGAATCCGCGCGCAGCTGATGCGGCGCGAGGGCGGCGTGCTGATCTGGTCGCGTGGCGAGGAACGGCTCGATGGTCGTTTCCCCGAAATCGAGCAGGCCGCCCTCGCACTTGCCGACGGCTGCGTTCTCGACGGCGAGATTCTCGCGTGGGCACCGGATAGCGATCGGCCCTTGCCCTTCGCCGCCTTGCAGAAACGCATCGGCAAGCTCAAGCCGGGCCCGACATTGCTCGCCAGTACACCCGTGCGGCTGATGGTCTACGACCTGCTGGAACGCGATGGCATCGACCTGCGTGAGCAGCCGTTGCATGTCAGGCGCGCTTCGCTCGAAGCGATCGTCGACGGGCATGGCCCGACGCTGATGTTGTCCCCGGCCGTCGCGGCGAACCATTGGGATGCATTGACGGCGATTCGTAGCGAGTCGCGTGAGCGCCAGACCGAAGGCCTGATGCTGAAGCGCCTGGACTCGCCCTATCGTGTCGGCCGCAAACGCGGCGACTGGTGGAAGTGGAAGGTGGAGCCGTACACGGTGGATGCCGTGCTTCTCTACGCCCAGCCGGGACACGGGCGCCGCTCCGGACTCTTTACCGATTACACCTTCGGCGTATGGGATGGCGAGACGCTGGTCCCCGTCGCCAAGGCCTATTCCGGCCTGGACGACGAGGAGATCGGCCGCCTCGACCGCTGGATCCGCGCGCATACCATCGACCGTTTCGGCCCCGTCCGCTCGGTGGAGCCGACCCACGTCTTCGAACTCGCCTTCGAGGCGATCCAGGCCTCGGGCCGACACAAGGCCGGCGTGGCCGTGCGTTTCCCGCGCATCCTCCGCTGGCGTACCGACCTCGCGATCCGCGATGCCGACAAGCTCGACGACCTCCGCCGCCTGGCGACGGGCTGAGGCCCGCCTCATGGCGTGGTTCGCCGCCCAGGAACGGCGGCCCGCGGCGTTTCAGCGGGCGGCATGGCGCGCCTGGGCAGAGGGAAGGAATGGCCTGATCCATGCCCCTACCGGGACCGGCAAGACGCTCGCTGCCGCAGGCGGACCATTGATCGACGCCGCGCTGCGCCCGCAGATGGGTCTGCAGTTGATCTGGATAACGCCGCTGCGCTCGCTCGCTACCGACACCGCGCAACACCTCACGGCGGCCGTCGAAGCGATGGGCCTGCCCTGGCGCGTCCTGCGTCGCACGGGTGACAGCGGTAGTGCCGAGCGCGCCAAGCTACGCCGTGGGGCATGCGAGCTTCTGGTGACCACACCGGAAAGCCTGGCGCTGCTGCTCAGCTACCCGGATGCCCGCGAACGCTTCGCCCACCTACGCGGCATCGTCGTCGACGAATGGCATGAGCTCATCGGCAACAAACGCGGCACCCTGCTCCAGCTCGGACTGGCACGGCTGCATCGCTGGCTACCGGGGCTGCGTACCTGGGGCCTGTCGGCCACCCTGGGCAACCTCGACGAAGCCTTGCACGCACTGGCCGGCGATGGCGTACTCATCGGCGGCAGTTCGCGCAAGAAAACGCATATCGATACGGCGCTGCCCGAAGGGGGCGAGCGTTTCCCCTGGGCCGGTCATCTCGGCCTGTCGCAACTGCCACGCGTACTCGATGCGGTGCTGGCGGCGAAAACCAGCCTCGTCTTCGCCAATACGCGTTCCCAGGCCGAGCTATGGCACGAGGCGCTGGCGTCGGTGTGGCCCAGGCCGCCCGAGACCCTCGCCTTGCATCACGGCTCCATCGATCCGAAGCTGCGCTTGGCCACCGAGGAAGGTCTGCGCCTGGGCACGCTGCGCTGTGTCGTCGCTACCTCGAGCCTCGACCTGGGCGTCGACTTCTCCAGCGTGGAGCAGGTGCTCCAGGTCGGCAGTCCGAAGAGCATCGCGCGCCTGTTGCAACGCGCAGGGCGAAGCGGACACCAGCCAGGGATGCCGTCGCGGATCCTCTGCGTGCCCACCCACCTGCTCGAACTGGCCGAGATCGCCGCGGCACGACGTGCACTGGCGGAAGACCATCTCGAACCGCGGCGCCCGATGCGCGGCTGTCTGGACGTCCTCGCCCAGCACTTGCTGACGATGGCCCTGGGTGGTGGCTTCACCGCGGACGACGCCTATGAGGAGATCACCTCGTCGCTGGCGTATGCGCAGCTACCGCGCGAGCGGTTCGACGCCGTGCTCGCCTATCTGCGCACCGGTGGCACGGCGCTGGCGAGTTATCCCGAATACCAGAAGCTCGTCGAGACCGACGGTCGTTTCCATGTCGACAGCGGAAGGATCGCCCGCATGCACCGCTTGTCGATCGGCACGATCACCTCCGACGGCAGCCTGCAGGTGCGTTACATGAAGGGTGCACGGCTTGGCACGGTCGAAGAAAGCTTCCTGTCCCGTCTTCGTCCGGGCGATCGCTTCCTTTTCGCAGGTCGGAATCTCGAGCTCGTGCGCATACGCGACATGACCGCCTATGTGCGCGCCGCGCCGAACCGTCGCGGCGGCGTGCCGCGCTGGATGGGCGGTAAGCTTCCCTTGTCCGGGGAGCTCTCCGACGAACTGCGCCGCACATTGGCCGAGGGCGCGCCGCACAGCGCGGAAATGCGCACACTCGGTCCCCTGCTCGCGATTCAGCGCGGGCGATCCGCGGTTCCCGCCGTCGACGAAACGCTTTGCGAACGCACCCGGACGCGCGAGGGTGACTACCTGTTCGTGTTTCCCTTTGCCGGCCGTCTCGCCCATGAAGGCCTCGCCGCCGTGCTGGCCTACCGCCTCGCCCGCATCCATCCCGGCGATTATGGTTACGCCGTGAACGACTATGGCCTGACGATCACCGCCGCGCACATGCCGTCGCTGGACGCCGGGTCGATGCGGCAACTGCTGCACCCCGCCCATCTGCGCACGGATATCCTGGCGAGCGTCAACCTGACCGAACTGGCGCGGCGTCAGTTTCGTGAAATCGCGCGCGTCGCCGGCCTGGTGTTCAACGGTTATCCCGCGGCCGGTAAGACATTACGGCAACTGCAGGTATCGAGCGGGCTGCTGTTCGACGTACTGCGACGTCACGACCCGACTCACCCCTTGCTCTGGCAAGCCGAGCGCGAGGTGCTCGACCAGCAACTCGATTACACGCGGTTACGCGCCTGCCTGCTTCGTGTCGCCCGCTCGCGGCTGCTCTGGCGCGAGCCGAAACGCCTGAGCCCGCTGGCCTTCCCGCTGTGGGTCGAGCGCCTCCGCGGCGGTATCGCCACCGACGACTGGAAGAGTCGTGTCGAACGCATGCGGGCCACCCTGGAAGCGGATGCCGACGCATGATGACGCGCGATATCGTCGTTGCCGGTGAACGCCTCACGCTGCATGCGCAACGTGCGGCTTACTGGGTGGCTCGGCGCACGTTGCTCGTGTCCGATGTGCATTTCGGCAAGGGTGCGGTGTTCCGTCGCGCGGGGATCGCCGTTCCCAGCGGCGATACCGACGACGACCTGGCGCGGCTCGATGCCTTGATCGCGGAGTTTTCCCCGGAGCGCCTTGTCGTGCTCGGCGATCTCGTACATGGCGCCGCGACCGAGCGTAGCGCCTGGGTGGAACGCGTGCGCGCGTGGCGTCGGTCCCATGCAGGTGTGGATGTATCGCTGATCGCCGGCAATCACGACCGGCACTTCGACGTACGCTCGCTCGGTATCGAGGTCGTCCCGGACCGTGTCGACGTCGCACCCTTCGTGTTGTCGCATCACCCGCATCCGCAGGCCGCCGGCTACACGCTGGCCGGCCACGTGCACCCAGGTGTCGTCGTCCGGGACGGTTGGCGCAAGCACCGTCTACCCGCCTTCGTGTTCGACCGCGATGTCGGCATGTTGCCAGCCTTCGGTACGCTGACCGGACTCTATGAAGTGGCCGCTGCGCCCGGTCGCGAGATCATCGCGGTCACCCCGGCAGGTCTCGTCATGGTGGGAGAGCATCGCCGCTGAAGCGGCTCCCACATTAGACGTATCGACGAGGCCCCGGCCCAGTCTGGGAGCCACCCGCGCTGAAGTACTGGCCTGTTCCTGGCTCTCTGTGAGAGCCGATTCGCTCCGTGCGAGAGCCGATTCGCTCTGTGTGGGAGCCGCTTCAGCGGCGAAAGCAGGTCAGCTCAGTGCCGCGACGAGCGCACGGACCGTGTCTTCGTCGGTACGAATTTCACCGCCGCCCATGCCGAGATCGTCGGAGGGCGTGCGACGCATCCCCGACGGGAGCCGGCGTTTGGCCGAAGCATGGAACTCGCGCGCACGCGTCATGTCTCGCAAGGCGGCGACGTTATCGGGTTCGATACCCGCGCCCGGCATGACGACGATGCGACCACCCGCCTGCGCCACGAGGCGCGCGATGGACGAGGCGCCCGCCACGGCGCTGTGCATGCCACCTGACGTGAGAACGCGCTCGAAGCCAAGCGCGATCACCGTCTCCAGCGCCGCCACGCGATCGGCCACGAGGTCGAACGCACGGTGGAAGGTCACGCCCATCGACCCTGCCGCCTCCAGGAACAATTGGCAGGCTTCGGTATCCACCTCGCCCTCGGCGGTCAACGCGCCGACGACCACCCCATCGCAACCGAGGTCGGCACAGTGAGCGATGTCATCGAGCATTGCCTCGATCTCGGCGTTTTCGTAGAGAAAGTTGCCCGAACGTGGGCGGACCAGTACGTAGAGGGGAATATCGAGACCCTCGCGAGCCAGCGCGATGGTGCCGTGTGACGGCGTCACGCCGCCTTCGTCCAGGCTTGCGCATAGCTCCACGCGACCGGCGCCGCCGGCCTGCGCGGCGAACGCGGACGCAATCGAGTTCGCGGCGACTTCGAGCAGGGCCATGGTCAATACGTGCTCTTGCCAGGGATCAAGGTGTCCTGCTTCTTCGCATCGCAGACCGCGTACGAGAAGCCCGATTGGATCGCCCAGGCGCCGACATTTCCTTTCTTGTCCATGGCAAGGAAACCGACCTGAAGATCTTTCGCCTCCGGCTTGCGGCGGAGAATGCGCTCGACCGCTTCGCGACAGGCGTCCTGTGGCGATCGGCCCTGGCGCATGAGTTCGACCACGAGGAAGCTGCCGACGTTGCGGATGACTTCCTCGCCGACGCCGGTCGACGTGGCCCCACCGATCTCGTTGTCGACGTACAGGCCTGCGCCGATGATCGGGCTGTCGCCGACGCGCCCGTGGATCTTCCAGGCCATGCCGCTCGTCGTGCAGGCGCCGGAAAGATTGCCCTGCGCATCGATGGCCAGCATGCCGATGGTGTCGTGATTGCTTGCATCCCCTGGCGTGCCGCCCGGCCCGGCGTTATAGGTCTTGACCTCGCTGTTCGCCGATGGCTTGTACTTGGCCGTCTTCAGCCATTCGTGCCAGGCCTTGTCCGAGTCGGGGGTCAACAGTTCTTCACGCGGAAAGCCCTGTTCGATGGCGAACTGCGTGGCGCCGTCGCCGACGAGCAACACATGCGGCGTGCGCTCCATCACCCGGCGCGCCACGGAAATCGGATGGGCGATGTGTTCCATCGCGGCGACGGCACCACAATTGCCGTGCTCGTCCATGATGCTGGCGTCCAGCGTGACCTTGCCGTCCCGGTCCGGATAACCGGCACGGCCGACGCTGTGGTTGCGCAGATCCGCTTCGGGAACGCGCGCGCCCTGCTCCACCGCATCGAGCGCACGACCACCGCCGGACAGCACCTTCCACGCGGCCTGGTTCGCAGCGACGCCGAAGTCCCAGGTGGAGCACACGCGCGGAATCATCCCGCCCGATGCCATCGGCGGCTCGCCCTTGGCAAAGCCCTTGGCGGTCAGTGCCACGCCGGAGGCGATCGTCGCCCCCTGCAGGAATCGTCTGCGGTCCATGGACATCCTCGTTCTACGGCGCGCCGTTTGCGCCCTTCCCGATGGTCGCACGCGACGCGTGTGCCGTGCCACCGCGCACGGAATCCTGCACCGAAAGAGCGCGGGTGTGGACGAACCTCGACAAGGCGGCGCCGAGGATGGCGAGCATCGCCAGCACGGCGAGGACGAGAATGAGGATCGATCCGCGGCGTGAGTGGCGACGGGACGTCATTGGTCGTCCGTCGGCCGCGATACCACGCGACTGAATCGCCGCCGATCGCGCATGGTCACGATGACCTCGAGGGCATGCGCCCGATCGCCATGCCACTGCAGGAACGGCCTGCGATCAGTGAGCCCATCGGCGCCCCGGAGATCGGCCATCACCTCGAGCGAAGCCACGCCAGCGACGAAGGTTGTGCAGGATCGGGTACAGCGGCGCAGCTCATCCGCCACCAACCAGCCGACCTCGCCGGCAAGCAGAGCGGGTACGTTGTACTCGTGCGACAAGCTTTTTCGCGGGCAGTCGCGGGCCTCGCTGCACATGCCCCAGGTTTTCGCGGCTTCCAGATCCCGCGCGATGGCGGCGAGCGCCAGCCACGCGTCGTCCTCGGTACGGCGCGTTGTCAGGTGATGCCGCAGCACCAGACCCGCCGTCATCAGCGATGTCGTCGCCATGAGCGCGACGATCGACGCCACGCACAGACCGATCGCCAGCTCGACCAGCGTATGACCACGCGGCCTCACGGCGTCGGCGGCCATGCGAGCAACGCCTTGTGCTGCCAGGTGATGCGGATAGCGCACGCTCCCGTCGTCTCGCAGGCCACGACGCCATCCGCTGCGGGACCGAGGTTTGCCGCGAGGGCCTGACGGAAGCGCCGGATATCGTCGGCAGCCAAGGCAGCGGCATCACAGGCCTGGACGCAGGACGTTGCTTGCGGTGCCGCCATGTAGGAACCCGCCGCCACACCCGCCCCGTTGGACCGCATCCGCGCATCCAGGCTGGCGGCGATCGCGTCTGCGGCGAGCAGCCGCGAAGCACGTGCGTCGGTCATCAGGACGTGCGCGATCCACGCACCCGTCGCCGCGCTGCCGATCGAAAAGACCGACATGGCGACGAGCGATTCGACCAGGGATGAGCCGCGACGATTCATGCGTCCACGTTCGCCCGGCGAAGCGTCCGGTGATGCCCGGACATTCGGCAGCCTTCGTAAGCCTGTTACCGGGCGGTCCGCCCGCGCCTGCAAAGCTCGCGTGTCGGCGAGGCGCGGTCCGCCGCTCCAGCGATAACCCACGCCAACCGCTCCGGCACACTGGCTATACATACAGTTTACCTGTACAGTTTTTCTGTCTTCATGCTATGGTCCGCCCATGGTCAAGTCTCAACCCACATCCGACGCACCCTCACTGGCCGCACTGGCCGCCGAATTGCGCATCACCGGCGGCAAGCTGGTCCGGCGCCTACGGGAACAATCCCATCCGGGCGACTTCACCTCCTCACAGAAGTCGGTCCTCCTCCGCCTGGATCGCGATGGGCCGGCAACGGTATCGGCCCTGGCCCGAGCCGAAGGCGTTCGACCACAGTCCATGCGCGTCACGGTGGCTGGCCTGGAGTCCATGCGGGCCGTCGCCGGCAAGCCCGATCCCAGCGATGGGCGGCAAACGCTCGTCGACCTGACACCCGGGTTTCGCAAGACGATCAAGGCAAGTCGGGCCGCCAAGGAAGACTGGCTGGTCCGCGCCTTGCAAAAGCAACTTTCGCCCGACGAACAACGCGAACTCGCTGCCGCGTTGAAACTGCTCCAGCGACTCACCGATTTCTGAGCCCATCGCGGCCCGCTCCAGGAAACCACAACCATGGCATGGCTCCCTCTCGTGTCGTACTTCTTCGGCGGTCTCTTCTTCACCAACGCCGTGCCCCACTTCATCAGCGGCGTCACCGGAAGAGCATTCCAGAGCCCGTTTGCGAAACCATCGGGAAAAGGTCTTTCCTCGTCGACCATCAATGTGCTTTGGGGCTTCTTCAACCTTGTGGCCAGCTACGCGCTCGTCCGCCACGGCGGCGGTTTCGACTGGAATGTCACGAGTCATGCCGCTGCCTTCGGCCTCGGTGTCCTGACCCTCGGCCTTATCTGCGCGCGGCTCTTCGGCCGCTTCCACGGCGGTGACAGGTCGACGCCCTTGTGAGCCCGAACGCCACCGGCATGTTCCGCTCGCTAAGGAATCCGAACTACCGCATCTGGGCCGCCGGCGCGCTGGTCTCCAACGTGGGGACGTGGATGCAGCGCACCGCCCAGGACTGGCTGGTGCTCACCCGACTCACGCACCACAACGCCTCGGCTGTCGGCACCGTCATGGCGCTGCAGTTCGGACCGCAGCTCCTGCTGCTGCCCTGGACGGGATTCGCGGCCGATCACTACAACCAGCGCAGGCTCCTGATGGCCACCCAGGCGATCATGGGTCTGCTCGCCGTTGCGCTCGGCGTCCTGACGGTCTCCGGCCTCGTCCAGCTCTGGCACGTGTATGTGTTTGCCTTTCTCTCCGGCTCCGCAGCAGCCTTCGATGCGCCCGTGCGACAAACCTTCGTGTCGGAGCTGGTCGGCGATACGGACCTGCCCAACGCGGTCGCGCTCAACTCCACGTCGTTCAACGCCGCACGCATGATCGGCCCCGCCGTGGCCGGCCTGACCATCGGCTCGGTTGGCATCGGCTGGGCGTTCCTGCTCAACGGCGCCAGCTTCATCGCCGTACTCGCCTCCCTCCTCTTGCTACGCGTCGCCGGCCTTCGGCCCCATACGCGAGCACAGCGGACCAAGGGCAGCCTTGGAGAAGGTTTGCGTTACGTGTGGTCGCGACCGGATCTTCAGGCCATGCTGATCATGCTGTTCCTGATCGGCACGTTCGGCCTGAACTTTCCGATCTTCATCTCGACCATGGCGGTCAGCGTCTTTCATAGCGACGCCCGTGGGTTCGGGCTCCTCTCGTCGATCATGGCCATCGGCACGATCTCAGGCGCGCTGTTAGCGGCCGGTCGCGACCGACCAAGGTTCGCCTCGCTGGCGGCAGGCTCGGCGACCTTTGGACTCGGTTGCACGCTGGCTGCCTTCGCGCCGGGCTACTGGTGGTTTGGCGGAGCACTCGTGATCATCGGCGTGGCCGCCCTGACGCTCACCAACACCACCAACAGTCTCATGCAGCTGTCGACGGCACCCGCCATGCGGGGACGTGTGATGGCCCTACGCGTGGGGGTGGCACTTGGCGGAACGCCTATCGGCGCGCCGATCGTCGGCTGGGTAGCCGACCACCTGGGCCCACGCTGGGCGCTGGGCGTGGGTGCTTCGGCAGGCGCCGCGGCGGCGGGCGTCGCGATACTGACCATGGCCCGCGGGCGCCACTCGAGCGCCGTTGTGCCGCCAGCAAGCACGACTGTGGAATCGCCGCGCTGAGCTGCCGGGCCACAAAAAAACCCCGCATGAGAATGCGGGGTTTCTTGGCAACACTGTCGTGGCGATTACGCCGCGATTTCGACGCCTGAAGCCTGCGCGCCCTTCGGGCCCGTGGTGACTTCGAATTTTACACGCTGGCCTTCCTGCAGGCTGCGGAAGCCCTTGGAATTGATCGCAGAAAAGTGGACGAACACGTCCTCCCCACCGTCCTCAGGCGCGATGAAACCGAAACCCTTGGCGTCGTTGAACCACTTGACCGTACCGAAACGCATGCGGAAACCTCTGGACATGGATTGGAAGCGCGCCCCTGCGATGGCGAGGCTTCCCCATGGATCCCCTTGGCCTGCCCCCGCGGCGCAGGCGAAGTATCGACATGTTTGCAGGCAAAGCGCAACTACGACGATTTCCCGGTCGATCGCCGAAGATCAGCCCCCGGCGAGCAACCGGCCAAGGATCGGCGGGACGTTGGCCGTCGCTGCCGCGAGGTGGGCGAAGATCTCCTCGATGCTGATTTCCGCTTCGTCGCCCGCACCCGCGGCGTAATTGGCGACCAGCGCAAGGCAGGCAAACTCCAGGTCCAGCTCGCGTGCAAGCACCGCTTCGGGCATGCCGGTCATCCCGACCAGGTCGCAACCGTCGCGCTTCATCCGTGCGATCTCGGCCCGCGTCTCCAGGCGCGGTCCCTGGGTGATGCCGTGGCAGCCGCCATCGATCACCGGCAGGCCCTCGGCACGGGCCGCCGCCAGGATCGACTGGCGCAGGCTTTCCGTATAAGGCTCGCTGAAGTCGATGTGGCGCACTTCCGCCCCGTCGACGTCGTTGAAACTGGTGTAGCGGCCATGCGTGTAATCGATGATCTGGTCCGGCACGACCAGGGCCCGCGGACCCATGTCGTCGCGAATGCCGCCGACGGCGTTGACCGCGACCACGCGGCGTGCACCCAGCGAATGCAGCGCCCACAGGTTGGCCCGGTAGTTCACGCGGTGCGGCGGCACCGTATGGCTCTCGCCATGGCGCGCCAGGAAGGCCAGGCGCTTGCCACGAAAGTCCCCGGTGACGATGTCGCCCGAGGCCGGCCCGAACGGTGTCTCTACCGAATGCCGTTGGGCATTCTCCAGCCCGTCGAACTGATACAGGCCGCTGCCGCCGATGACAGCCAGATCGATCGACATGGGATCAGTCCTTCAGCGCGTGGATGGCCGGCAGGTTTCGAGCCTGCTCGTGATAGTCCATGCCGTAGCCGAAAACGTAGCGGTCCGGCAGATCGACACCATTGAAGTCGGCCTCGATACCGTGGGCGCGACGGTCGTGCAGCTTGGTGCACAGGACGGCAAGAAGGACACGTTTCGCTCCCATCTCCAGGCAGGCATCGCGCACGGCCTTCAGCGTGTGACCTTCGTCGAGGATATCGTCGACGAGGACAACGGTGCGCTCCTTCAGCGGCACTTCCGGGCGGCGCAGCCAGTGCAGCTCGCTGCCACTGGTCTCGCCGCGATAGCGGGTGGCGTGGACATAGTCGAACTCGAGGTCGGTGCGGATCGCGAAGGCCAGCTGGCCGGCGAAGATCAGCGCACCGTGCATCACGGTGAGGAAGACCGGACGCTCGCCATCGAGGGCGGCGTCGATCTCTCGCCCCATCCGGGCGATCTCGGTTTCCAACTGTTCGCGGGTGAACAGCACGTCGGAATGCGCAAGCGCGTAGTCGAGCGAAGCGGTGGCGGTCATGGGTAGGTTACGGCTCCAAAGCGGTCACGCGCGCGATGAATCGATCGCGCTGGGGATTGTCGACGAGTCCTTCCCAGGTCGAGCCGATCGACCCACGCAAAGGGGCGATCCGCTCGACCTGGGGCAGGCGGCGGTCCTTGACCGCCGCGATCGCCTCGGCAACGGCGTCGGGAAAACAGGCCAGCACGAGGTCACAGCCCGCGTCCAGGTTGGCGCCGACACGCGCGGCGATGCCGCCGACGCTGCCGGCCGCGGCCATGCTGATGTCGTCGCCGAACACGCAGCCGCGAAAACCGAGTTCGCCGCGGAGGATCTCTTCGATCCACACATGCGAGTAACCGGCCGGTTGGTCGTCGACGGCGGTGTACGTCACGTGGGCGGCCATCACGGCTTCCGCGCGTGCTTCGATGCCGGCGACGAAGGGCAGCAGGTCCGTGCTGAGGATATCGTTCTTGCTGCGTGGGTCGACGGCCAGGGATTCGTGGGTGTCTTCCCTGACCGAACCGTGCCCCGGGAAATGCTTGAGCACCGCGGCCATGCCGCCAAGATGCATGCCGCGAACGTAGGCCTGGGTCAGTTCGGCGGCGATGACCGGATCGGCGTGAAAGGCGCGATCGCCGATCGCGGCACTGCCGCGCTCCAGATCGGCGACCGGCGCGAAGCTGAAATCGACGCCGATCGCGCGCATTTCGCTGGCCATGATCCAGGCATGCTCCTCCGCGCGCTGGATCGCCTCGTAGGGGACAGTGTCGTAGAGCCTGCCGATCGAGGCCAGCGGCGGCAGACGCGTGAAGCCGTTGCGAAAACGCTGCACTCGCCCGCCCTCCTGGTCGACGCAGACGAGGAAGTCCTCGCCGGCAACCGCGCGGATCGAATCGATCAGCGCGGTGACCTGCTCGCGTGAGGCGAAGTTACGCGAGAAGAGGATGACGCCGACCACGCCGTGCGCGGTAAGCCGCCCGTGCTCGTGGGGCGCCAGTTCGGTGCCGGACAAACCGATGATCAGCATGCTGTGCCCTCCTTCCCTTCCCGTTCGGCCAACGACCAGAGCGCATAAGGCCGGTCGATCAGGTTGACGTTGAAATAGCGCACCTGCTCGCTCACCTCGAGCCCGAGCCAGTCCGGCCTCGGGTACGCCGCATCGGCATGCGGAAGCTCCACCTCGGCGACGATCAGCCCCGCGTTCGCGCCGAGGAATTCGTCGATCTCGAAGTGTGTACCGCCGAGCATGACATGATGACGAATCTTCTCCAGCGCGCCATCCGAGAGGTTGGCGAGCAACTGTTCGGCGTCGGTCACGGGGATCGGGTACTCGAATTCCTGCCGCGAAATACCCAGGGTGGCCGACTTGATATTCAGCCAGGCTAGCTCGCCCGATATCCGCACGCGCACCGAACACTTCACCACGCCGGCCCGGATTGCCGCCGATCCGGAAAGATAGCCCTGGGCGATGCGCTCGCTGCGGACCACGATGGCGCGCCAGTCGTCACTGGCGAGCAGGAACTTGCGTTCGATCTCGATACCCATGGGGTCTCCCGACGGCTCAGCCGCGCTCGAAAAGCGCGATGGATTCCACGTGCGCGGTGTGCGGAAACATGTCCATCACGCCAGCCGACACCAGTTTGAAGCCGTGCTTCTGGACGAGGATACCCGCATCGCGCGCCAGCGAACCCGGATGGCAGGATACGTAGACGATTCGGTTCGTGCCCTTGCGCGGCAGGTATTCCAGGACCTTGTCCGCGCCGGCGCGCGGTGGATCGAGCAGGATCTTGTCCCACGGCTGGCTGGCCCACGGCGCCGAGCGCTGGTCGTCGAAGAGGTTCGCCACGCGGAACGACGCATTGCCCAGGCCGTTGCGTGCGGCGTTGGCGGCGGCGCGCTCGACCAGACCGTGTTCGCCTTCCACGCCGACCACTTCGCCCGCATGACGCGCGATAGGCAGGGTGAAGTTGCCCAGACCGCAGAACAGATCGAGTACGCGGTCGGTCGGTTTCAGGTCGAGCAGGTCCAGCGTCCGCGCCAGCATGCGCTGGTTCATGCCTGCGTTGACCTGGACGAAGTCCAGCGGCAGGAACTCCAGCTCCACGTCGTCCGCCGGCACGGCGAAGGCGAGGCGAGGCGCCTCGGGCCAGATCGGATGCACGCTGCTCTGGTTGCCCGGCTGAAGGTATATGGCGAAGCCGTGCTCGCGACCGAACGCCACGAGGGCATCGCGGTCTCGCTCCGACAACGGACAGAGATGGCGAAACACCAGGGCCACGGTGTCGTCGCCCGCCGCGAACTCGATCTGCGGGATATCCCGCGCCGCGTCCATGCCGCCGACAAGGTTGGCCAGCAGGCCGACCTTCGGTCCCAGCGCGGGGTGGATCACCTCGCAATGCTCGATATCGGCGACGAAGCGGGCGTTGGATTCCTCGCGGAAGCCGACCAGCACGCGCTCCTTTTTAGCGACGTAGCGCACCGAGAATCGGCCCTTGCGTCGGTACGCCCACGGCTGGTCGGAAAGCGGCGGTAACCAGGACGCCGGCGCAACCTTGCCAATGCGCTCGAAGTTATCGGCCAGTACGCGCTGCTTGGCCACGATCTGCGCGGCGGGCTCCATGTGCTGCAGCGAGCAGCCGCTGCACTGGCCGAAGTGGCGGCACTTCGGCTCGACACGATCGGGCGAGGCATCGATCACGCTCACGATCTCGGCATCGTCGTAGCTGCGGTGGCGCTTGAGGTATCTCAACACCACGCGCTCGCCCAGCAGGGCGCCGGCGACGAAGGTAGCCTTGTTGTCGATGCGGGCGACACCCCGGCCGTCGTGGCTGAGGTCGGTGATGGTGGCTTCGAATTCGGTCATGCGCTCAAAAACGTAAAGCCCGGACGACGAGGGTCCGGGCTGGCTGGGAGGACGCGCCGCGTGGATCCGCGGCGACCGCCTGGCGGCTGCCTACTTGCGCTGCCAGGCGCCCGAGGCGTTCTGATAATACCAGCCCGACGGCGCGCGCTGGACCCAGCCATCGGCGAAGGTCTTGCGGATCTGCGCCTCCCATTCCGGATGACCGTTGGCACGGGCGATCTCGCGATAGAGCGCATCGCGGTCGCTGTTCTCCTGACCGACGATGGCGTTGGCCTGCGCACGCTGGTCGAGTGGCAGCGCGCCGGCATCGCGCACGGCTACCTGGCCATTGGCCGTGAAGCCCACCGCACCGCTGTCGAACAGGGCCTTGAGCTGACCACGGAAGCGGTCCTTCATCCGCGCACTGATCGCATCCGTCTGCGGCGTGCGAATCTGGATATCGGGCGCGTCCGCCGCCTGGGCAGCCGGAATCACGAGATCGAGCAGCGATGCCGATGGCTGCTTGCCGGCAGCCGGCTTGGCCGGTGTCGTCGGCGCGCCACCCTGGCTGGGCTTGGCGACTCCGCTTTCGTCGAGCACGTTGCCGATGAACTGGTCGGCCGCTTTCTGCGCCGCGGCTTCGGGAAAGTAGACATTGATAGTGACGCACCCCACCAAGGCGATCGCCGCGGAGGTGAAGAGGCCGATCAGTGCTTTACGCATCATTGATAAATTCCTTTCTTGATTACCTTACGACCGGCCCGCCACCTTCCGTGGCCGCCTGCAAGCGTCTCACCAGGGTCGGCCAATCCACCTCGCGTTGATGGCCGACGACCGTCAGGCGCGGCAAGCCACTGCCCTCGACGATAGTGTAGCCATCCTTCGTATTGCCCAGCCCGCCCATGGAACAGACGTCGCCCTTGAGTACGCAGGTCAGGCCAATGCGCTTGTAACCGAAGGTCTTGAAGATCTTCAGCACCGTCCCCTGCAGGCCGCCGGCGATGCCGCCACCTCCGACGGCGGTCAGGTTATTGACCGCCTTCTGGCTGATCCGGCCGCCGTCGTTCGCCACGAAGCTGGCCTTGAACGCGGCCGGAACCCACGCAACCAGGCGCAGTTCGTCAAGCGAGCCGTCGAGCCGCCCGGTCATGCTGCCGAAGTCGAAGACCGAGGTCAGCAGGCCCAGATCAAGCTGGCGGAGGGCAATATTTCCCGTGAGAACCGGTGCGTTGCCAAAGGGTTGCGACAATGTCATGCGCGTGATGTCAACAAAGCCATCGAACACGCTGAGCGAAAGACCGCCGCCCATTTCCAGGTGGTCGTCCACGTAACGCATCGAGGGCACAGCGCCACCGATGGTGCCTTTGAACTCGGGCCAGCCCAGCGCGCGGCACAGGGCCGCCATGTCGACCTGGGTCAAGGCGAGGGAGGTCTGCAGGCGCTCACCGCTTGCCGCAGCCGGTTTCCAGGCCAGGCTCTGCACTCTGAACTGACCGTCGAGGACGGGAATGGCCAGCGGCTTCTCCAGTGCCAGCGAGCCCCCGCGACTGCGCCAGCTACCCTCCGCAGCCCCATTGGGAATCTTGTAGACCTGCAAGGCGCGCCAGCCCAGCTTCGTCGCCGGGCGGTCACCCGTGGCACTCCAGTCGAGCGATCCATGCAGGCCCTTGACCCCCAGGCGGCCCTGGGCGAGCGACAGATCGAGGCTACCGGTCTGTAAGGCAAAGGCGGTGGGCCCGCTCGCGTCGACCGTGACCTGCCCGCTCACTTCGCCGGAACCAACGAGTCCGTCGATGCCCATGCTGCGCAGCCAGCCCGTACCGTAGCGATCGTAGGCGGCAGGCAGACGGGCGTTGAAGCGATCCATCTGGAGTTGGGTCAGGTCGCCATTCGCGTTGAAAGCGAGCTCCCCCTCCAACTGCAACGCGTCGGGATCGGTCAGGCGCAGGCGAGGTATCGACAGGACGCCCTTCTGCGATCGCGTCGTCACGGCCAGCTGTACCGCATGACCCGGCAGGGCGGCGTAGAGCGGACCGATCAGGACTTCGCCGCCCTTCAGGCTGGCATCCAGGTCGATCGACGTGCTTCCCGCGCGACTGTCCAGGCCAAGCCGGCCAGCGCCGGAGAGCTTCTGCCCGGCGAGCTTGCCGCCCGGACTATCGAAGCCAGCGCCGTCCAGGGCGAATTGCCCACTGGCCTGCACGCCGTTGTCGAGAAGGTCCAGGGCGAGGTCGGCATCGACGCGACCGGTCGTCGTGCGTCCGGCCCATACCGTGGAGAGCAGGCCGTTGAGCCACCCCGCCGGCAAACCTTTGAGGGTTATCTGGGCGTGGGTGGTCTGATCGATCGGCAAGGCGATCCTGGCACTGGCCTTGTCCTGGGTCACCGAGAGTTCGAGTGTGTTTGCCGATTCGTCGGCGACCATGCGCAGGCGTGCATCGGTCAGCGCTGCGCCGGGCGCGCCTTTCAAGCGGAGCGAGCCGTCGAAGACCCAACGCCCGAGTTCGTCGCGGTCGAGCGAGCCGTCGAGGGCGACACCCAGCTTTCGCCAACCCATCGCGGGGATGTCCGCCCGATCGGCCGACAGCTTGAGCTGCAATCCTTGTCCGTCCGGCGCCGAGTTTATGTCGGCCTGCATCCCGGACATATCCACGCCAGGGACAGCGAGGCTGTCCGCCCCGACCGAAACGCCCGCACGAGCGCCCCCCGCCCCGGCGAGCGAGGCGCAGGCGACGAAGATGAGCGTGAGCGTGCGGGTTGATACGGCGAGCATGCTCGGCCATTCTGCCAAACTCAGATGAACAACACGGAACGTTGCATGCCGGACCGCCTGTTTACCCAGGTTCTCGTCGCCGACGACGACCCCTCGACGCGCGAGTTCCTTCGCGGCGCGCTCGCCGCCATGGGCTATGCCGTCACGCTTGCCGACGATGGCGCGCAAGCGCTCGACCTGGCTCGCCGCACGCGATTCGAGGCCCTCTTGCTCGATTGCCGCATGCCGGCGGGCGGCGCGATCGACGTCCTTGTCGCTTTGCGGGGCGATCCGGCGGCCCTGTCGCATGACGCGGTGAGCATGGCCACCAGCGCCGAGGTACCCGCCGATCTGAGGAAAACCTTGATCGACGCGGGCTTCGCCTGCGTCATCGAAAAGCCGTGCCGGATCGCTTCGCTCGCCAATGCGCTTCGGGCAACGCTGGGCATCGAGGACGACGCGCCACTGCTCGACGACGAGGAAGCACTCCTGGCCGCCGGCGACGCATCGACCATGCATGCGTTGCGCAGCCTGTTCCGCGACGAGTTACAGCATCTGGTGCCGGAGCTGGAATCCCTGGCCACCGATCCCGCCACCCTCATCGATCGGATGCATCGGCTGCGCTCGGCCTGCGGGTTCTGCGGTGCGGCACGCCTGGCCGCCCAGGCAAAAGTCTTGCAGAACCACGTGCTGGAAGTCCGCTGGGCATCGCCCGCCGCCCTGCATCGTTTTCGCTCCGAAGTGGAACGGACCCTCGACGCCCTAGCGTAGAACGCGCCAGGCCTTGAGTTCGCCGCCACCGAGATGGAAGGCGATCACCTGGCGCATCATGCGGCGAAGCGACGAAAGACCAGCGGGGTCCGGCGGCGCGTCCGCCGCCAGGGCCAGCAGATCCACGCCACGGATGGCGCGCTGATCGCCGAGACGTCCAGGCACCACGCCCGACTCGGGATCGTAGAAATAGACCAGGCCAGGCTCCACCGGGGAGCCGTCGATGGCGTCGATGTCGAGCTGCAATCCATAGCCGAGGGCATCGAGCATGTCACGCTCGAAGCGCCGCAAGGTCCAGGCCAGGGGCTCGCCCGCGGCCATCCTCTGCAAGGTGGCGTCGTAGGAGGCGAACAGTTCCGGGTTGGCATCCTGCCGCCCGGTGAGCCGGACGACCAGTTCATTGAGGTAGAGCCCGGCAAGGCCGGCATCGCCGGTCAGCCGGAGTACCGCGCCAGAAGGCTCCGCGCTACGCAACGTGGCGAGCTCACCCTTCATTATCAGGTCGAGTTCGACCCGCTGGAAGGGCTCGAGCTGGGCACGCTGCGTGCGCGCGCCTTCGCGCCGGACACCCCGGGCGACCACGCCGATACGGCCGTGATCGCGGGTGAGGCATTCGGCCAGCATCGACGTTTCCCGGTAAGGCCGGGCATGCAGGATGAAGGCGGGCTGTTGTTCGACGCGCATCGTGGCTCGCGCCCGCAGGGCTTATTCGTATCCGAAACGCTTGAGCAGGTTCTCATCGTCGGCCCAGCCTTCGCGGACCTTGACCCAGAGCTTGAGGAACACCTTGCGCTCGAACATGTGTTCCATCGCCTTGCGTGCCGATGTGCCGATGGCCTTGAGCTGGGCGCCGCCCTCACCGATGACGATGGCCTTCTGGCCGTCGCGCTCCACCCAGATCACGGCGTGCACTTCGGCAATGCCGTCGGGGCGATCCTGGAACGCTTCGATCTCCACGGTGGTGGCGTACGGCAGCTCCTGGTCCAGGCGCAGCATGAGCTGCTCGCGGACCATTTCGGAGGCGAGGAAGCGCTCGCTGCGATCGGTGATCTCGTCCTCGGCGTACATGGCCGGCTGCTCTGGCAGGCGCTTGAGGATGCCTTTTTCCAGGCCGGCGAGGCCCTTGGACTTCAGCGCGCTGACGTAATAGACGTCGTCGAACGGATGCTTCTGCATCAGGTCGGCGACGAAGGGCAGCATGGCCGTCTTGTCCTTCTGCAGGTCCACCTTGTTGATGGCCAGCAGCTTCGGCACGTCGGGCTGTTCGGCCAGCGCCGCATACATGGCGGCATCTTCGTCGGTCCAGCGCCCGGCCTCGATCACCTGCACGGCCAGGTTCACCTCGGAGATGGCCGCGCGCGCTGCGCGGTTGAGGCTGCGATTCATCGCACGCTTGCCGCCCCGATGCAGGCCCGGCGTGTCGACGTAGAGGATCTGGCCTTCCGGCTTGGTGGAAATGCCGAGAATGCGGTGCCGGGTGGTCTGCGGCCGATGACTGACAATGCTCAGGCGCACGCCGATCATCGCGTTGAGCAAGGTGGACTTGCCCACGTTGGGGCGGCCCAGCAGGGCGACGTAGCCGCAGCGAAAGTCGTCGTCGACGATGGTGTCGTTTTCTTCGGGAATATCGATGTCGTTCATGATTTCTTTTCCAGCAAGCGGCGCAGCACCGTTTCGGCAGCGTCCTGTTCGGCGGCGCGCCGGCTGCCCCCGCGTCCTTCGACGCGAATCGGTTCCGGTTCGTCGATCGTACAGCTGACGTCGAAGATCTTGGCGTGATCTTCGCCGTAGCTGTCGGTTAATTCGTATGTGGGCAGGGGAAGCCCCCTGCCCTGCAGCCATTCCTGCAACCGCGTCTTGGCATCCTTGCTGGAGCGCTTGATCTCCGCCACGCGAGGCGTGAACAGCCGGCGCACCACCTGGCGGCAGGCGTCGTAGCCGTCGTCGAAGTAGACCGCCGCGACCAGGGCCTCGAAGGCATCGGCGAGGATCGAATCGCGGCGGAAGCCGCCGCTCTTGAGTTCGCCCGGCCCCAGCTTCAGGTCGTCGCCGAGCTCGAGCTCGCGCCCGATGACCGCGAGGGCCTGGCCGTTGACCAACTGGGCACGCAGGCGCGAGAGCTCGCCTTCGCTGGCGTTGGGATGCGCCTCGAACAACAACTCGGCGACGAGGGCGCCCAGCAGGGCGTCGCCCAGGAATTCCATCCGCTCGTTATTCGGCTTCCCGGCGCTGCGGTGGGTCAGGGCCAGGGTCGCGAGACCGGGATCACGAAAGCGGTAAGGAAATTCCACGAAACCTCATTGCCCGACGGCACTTTTGAGCGGCACCGACTTCTCGAAATGGAGCAGGAAGTCGATGTTGTAAATGAACGGGATCACTTTGTCGTAGGCGACGCGCAGAACCGAGCCGTTACCCGAACGCTGGATGGTGACGTCCTTCGGCTTGATCGTCGAATCGTCGACATACTGAAAACTCATCTTGAACGCGAGCTGGCGACGGGCCTGCTCGATATCGTCGTTACCGCCCTCGGTCGACATCTGGTTGAGCGCCTTGACCACGCCCATGTACTCGATATAGGACGGCACCAGTTTCATCGCCATGAAGGCAAAGAAACCAACGATGGCCAGCATGATGACGAACCCGATAAGGGTAATACCCGACTGCCTGGATTTCATGTTTCGGTCTCCGCCGCGCGAAGCGGCTCCCCTGTTCAAGACTTAAAATGCCGACGGGGCGCGCAAGGCGCCCCGCAGCGGAGATTACCTTGTCCGGGGCGTCCCGCAACGCCTTCCAGCGTGACGGGCGCCACCGTTCCGTCAGTGGATGACCTTGCCCATCTTGGAAAAGTCGAATACGCCATTGTCGAACCCGCGCCAGGCAAGCCAGACGAAGAAGGCCTTGCCGACCAGGTTCGCCTCGGGCATGCAGCCCCACCAGCGGCTGTCCGTGCTGTTCATCCGGTTGTCGCCCATGACGATGTAGCAGCCCTTGGGCACTTCCGACGGCACCGCCGCATTGGGGATGTCCTGCGGCATGTTATAGGCCGGGGTCAACGCAATCGTATGGTTGATGCTGCCCAGATGCTCGGTGTAGAGCTTCGAACCGTAGGTCATCAGCAGACGGTCCTCGGGCCGGTTCATGCTGCCCTTGAACGGTCCGATCTCGTCGGCACCCACGCGCTCGCCGTTGATATAGAGCTCGCTACCGCGCGTTTCGATGCGATCGCCCGGCAGGCCGATGACGCGCTTGATCCAGTTTTCGCTGGGCACGGGGGCATGGGGATCCTGGCAGGTCATGTCGCCACTACGGATTGTCTTGCCGTTTTCGTCCTGGCACACGTAGCCCGGGAAGCGGAACACGATCACGTCGCCACGGCGCGGCTCGCCATTTTCGACCAGCTTATTGTTGAAAGCCGGCATACGCAGGCCATAAGCGAATTTGTTGACCAGGATGAAGTCACCCACGTCCAGCGTCGGCATCATCGAGCCCGACGGGATGCGGAACGGCTCGGCCACGAACGAGCGCAGCAGGAGCACGACCAGAATCACCGGGAACAACGAACGGGCCCAGTCGACAGGCCACGGCTCGGGTTGCTCGGTACCCGAGGCCTCGGCGCGGGCGCGGCGCGCCTTGACCAGAAAAAGGCGATCGAACAACCAGACCACACCGAACAGCACGGTCAGGCCGAGAAGAATCGCCGAAAAATCGAATGCCGCCATACCATCTCCATCAGTCGTGTCGAAGGGCCCTTCGGCCCGGTCCGGCGCGTCCGGCGCCGGCTATCCATGTCTCGCTTACTTATCCTGCCTGAGCACGGCAAGGAAGGCTTCCTGGGGAATCTCCACGCTGCCGACCTGCTTCATGCGCTTCTTGCCTTCCTTCTGCTTCTCGAGGAGCTTCTTCTTTCGCGAGACGTCGCCGCCATAACACTTGGCGAGGACATTCTTGCGCAGGGCCTTCACCGTCGAGCGGGCGATCACCGCCGCACCGATGGCAGCCTGGATGGCGACATCGAACTGCTGACGGGGAATGAGATCCTTCATGCGCTCGACAAGTTCCCGGCCACGTCGGTCGGCGTGCGAGCGATGCACGATCAGGCTCAGCGCGTCCACGCGGTCGCCGTTGATCAGCACGTCGACGCGGACGAACGGGCCCGGGTCGAACCGCTCCAGGTGGTAGTCCATCGAGGCATAGCCGCGGGAAACCGACTTCAGGCGATCGAAGAAGTCCAGCACCACCTCGGCCAGCGGCAATTCGTAGGTCACCTGCACCTGGGTGGCCAGATACTGGATGGAGCGCTGCACGCCGCGCTTCTCCTCGCACAGCTTGATTACGTTGCCGACGTAGTCGCCGGGCGTAAGGATGGTCGCGACGATGATCGGCTCACGGATCTCCACGATCTGCTGCGGCGGCGGAAGCTTGGCCGGGTTGTCCATCTGCAGCACGGTACCGTCGGTCTTTGCCACCTCGTAGACCACGGTCGGCGCCGTGGTGATGAGGTTGAGATCGTATTCGCGCTCGAGGCGCTCCTGCACGATCTCCATGTGCAGCATGCCGAGGAAGCCGCAGCGGAAGCCGAAGCCCATCGCCTCGGAGCTTTCCGGCTCGAAGAACATGGCCGCGTCGTTGAGGCGCAGCTTGTCCAGTGCCTCGCGCAGCGCCGGGTAATCATCGGCCGACACCGGGAACAGGCCGGCGAACACGCGCGGCTGCATGACCTGGAAGCCCGCCAGCGGCTCGGCGGCCGGCTTGCCCGCGTGGGTCAGCGTGTCGCCCACGGGGGCGCCATGAACGTCCTTGATCGACGCGTTGATCCAGCCCACCTCGCCCGCGCCCAGGTGATCGAGCTTCTTGCGCTTGGGGGTGAAGACGCCGACGTCGTCGACCAGGTGGGTGCGGCCGGTCGACATGACGAGGATCTTGTCGCCCGGACGGACTTCGCCCTGCATCACGCGCACCAGCGACACCACGCCCAGGTAGTTGTCGAACCAGGAGTCGATGATCAGCGCCTGCAGCTTGTCGGTGTCACCCGCCTTCGGTGCGGGAATGCGATGGATGATCGCCTCGAGCACTTCGATCACGTTCTGGCCGGTCTTGGCGCTGACCGGAATCGCGTCGCTGGCGTCGAGGCCGATCACGGCCTCGATCTCGGCCTTGGCCTTTTCGACGTCGGCCGTGGGCAGGTCGATCTTGTTGATCACCGGGATGACTTCCAGGCCCTGCTCGATCGCCGTATAGCAGTTGGCCACCGACTGGGCCTCGACGCCCTGAGCGGCGTCGACGACCAGCAGCGCACCCTCGCAGGCGGACAGCGAGCGGCTCACCTCGTAGGAGAAGTCGACATGCCCAGGGGTATCGATGAAGTTGAGCTGGTAGGTCTTGCCGTCCCTCGCCGTGTACGGCAGCGAGACCGACTGAGCCTTGATGGTGATGCCACGTTCCCGCTCGATCGGGTTGTTGTCGAGGACCTGCGCTTCCATTTCGCGCTCGGTCAGACCGCCGCACAACTGGATGATGCGGTCGGCCAGGGTCGACTTGCCATGGTCGATATGGGCAATGATGGAGAAGTTGCGGATGAGTTCCATGGAGCGCCGTGGTCACGTTCACCATCGCTCGCGGCGCGAACGACGCGCGCCAGCCCTAGGGGCCAGCGCGAATCAAGCATTATCGCATGGAAGGCCACCCACCGCCGACCGGCGGGTGGCTTCGCGTTCGTCAGCGCTCGCTGGGGACCGTGACACCGACGAACCGGGTCGAGTCGTCGCGCCGGACGAGCAGCATGGCGGTATCGCCGGCCTTGATTCCCTTGGCCGCGTCGCGGAAAGCGGCCGCGCTGCCGACACGTTTCTGATTGACCATCAGGATCACGTCGCCAGCCTGTAGCCCGGTGTTGGCCGCCGCCGGACCGGAAACCCTGCTCACCACGACCCCTTCGCCGGCCTTCAGGCCCAGTTCGGTCCGCGTCGAAGCATCGATGTCCTGCACGGCCACGCCGAGGGCCGCCGCGGACCCGCCGGCCGCCCCTTCCTCGGCGGTCGCCGCCGAAGCGAGCGCCGACTTGTCGCGCGGCAGCTCGCCGACCTTGACCTCGACCGTCTGCTTCTTGTGGTCTCGAAGGAGTTCGACCTTTGCCGTCGACCCGGGCCGGGTGATGGCCACCAGGGGCGGCAGGTCCGGCGCCTGCGTGATCGGCGTCCCGTTGAAGGACAGGATCACGTCGCCCTGCTTCAACCCCGCCTTGTCGGCGCCACTGCCAGGGGTGACCTGGGCAACGAGGGCGCCATTGGAATCGGCAAGATCCAGGTTCTTGACGAAGGGATCCACCGGCTGCACGGTGACGCCGAGCATGCCCCGCGAGACATAGCCCTTCGCCTTGATCTGGTCGACCACGTTCATCGCCACGTCGATGGGAATGGAGAACGACAACCCCTGGTAGCCGCCGGACGTGGAATAGATCTGCGAATTCACGCCGATGACCTGGCCCTGCAGGTTGAACAGGGGGCCGCCCGAATTGCCGCGATTGATCGGGACGTCAGTCTGGATGAAGGAGGTATAGGGCTGGTCGCGACTGCCGAGGTTGCGGCCGACCGCACTGATGATGCCGTGGGTCACCGTGGCATCGAGCCCGAACGGCGAGCCGATCGCCAGCGCCCACTGGCCGCGCTTGACCGTACGCGAATCGCCGATGGTCACGGCCGGCAAGGCGCCGGCATCGATCTTCAGCAGGGCGATGTCGTACTGCGGATCCTTGCCGACGACCTTCGCGGTGAAACTGCGGCGGTCCTGCAGGCGCACCTTGACCTCGTCGGCGTCGTCGACGACATGGTCGTTGGTGAGGATGTATCCGTCGGCGGAAATGATGAAGCCCGACCCCAGGGACGTCTGCTCGGGGGGCTGGGCCGGCACGCCTGGCATGCCGAAGAAGCGACGCAGCAGTTCTTCCTGGTCGTCCTGCGCGTTGTCCCGGCCGCCCTTCGCCTTCTTGTGCGCGCCGGTCGTTTTCGCCTCGACGTGCACGACGGCCGGGGCATTCTTTTCGACGACGCCGGTAAAGTCGGGCAAGCTCTGCGCCTGCACGCCAGCGGTCGCCAGCACCAATGCGCCGCCCAGCACGGCGCGTGTGTTCAACCAACCCATCCTCTTTCCTCCTTGTCAAAGCCACGGTTGCCCGTACGTCGAGACGACCGCACGGCTGGATACGAATAAGGGGTAAGGCGCGCCGGGGACGTGCGGCGCGCCAGGGTGACGCCCTGGCTCAGCGAGCCTGCGGCGCGGCGACCGGCTGCACATAACGGCTGCCGTCGGGACGGGTCAGCAGCATGTAGCCATTGCCTTCCGGTGCTTCCGCGGCCCGGGCGCGATGAATCTGGTAAGGCGTGGAACGCGGCAGGTAGGGGGCTCCCGCATCGCTGGAGCTGTCGAAGGCCGCCTTCTGGGTGAACTGGGACGCCATGTTGCTGCCTGCGAGCCACTGCGGCGCCACCGGCGCGGCCGCGGGCTCCGGGGACGCCTCCGCCACCTGGACATCGCCCGAGACCGGTGCCTGATGGGCGATTTCGGGCACACCGGAACGGTTGCCCGCCGGCTGCGAGAGCATCAGCGCGGCGACAGCCACGCTTGCGGCAATCGCGCCACCGGCCGACCAGTGCAGCCAGCGGCGACGCGGAACGGCGCCCGTCACCACGGACACGCCGGCCTCGGCCTCGATGGCGGCCATGACCCGATCGACGAAGTCGTGCGATACCGGAGGCATGGCCTCGCGGCGCAGTCCGTCACGACCCGCGTGATACCGCGACCAGACGTCCGCCAGACCCCGGTCGGCCTCGAGTCGACGTAACAGGAAGCGGATTTCCTCCCGCGACAGCTCTCCGTCCATGCCGGCGGAGAGAATTTCACGATTGGTGTCACTCATGGATGGTGATCCTCGCGGTCGGAAAGAAGTGGCCGCAGTTTTTCGTCGATGGCTTCACGAGCCCTGAAAATACGCGAACGAACGGTACCGATAGGACAGTTCATGATGGCGGCGATCTCGTCGTAGCTCTTGCCGTCCACTTCACGCAGGGTAATCGCGACCCGGAGTTCTTCGGGCAAGGCTTGGACAGTGGAAAACACCGTTTGTTCCACCTGTTCCCGCATTAACTCGCGTTCCGGGGTGGCGCTTTCGTGCATCCGTGTGGCGCCGGGCACGTAAACGGCATCCTCCACGTCGATATCTCCGGTGGGCGGGCGGCGGCCCATGGCCACCAGGTGGTTCTTCGCCGTGTTCACGGCGATCTTGTAGAGCCACGTGTAGAACGCGCTTTCGCCACGGAACGACCCGAGGGCGCGCCAGGCGCGCACAAAGGCTTCCTGGGCGATGTCCTCGCATTCGGTCCAGTCGTGCACGTAGCGGGAGATCAACGCGATAACCTTGTGCCGGTACTTCCGCACAAGCAGGTCGAACGCGCGGCGGTCTCCTTGCTGCACACGCTCGACAAGTGCTTGATCCAGTTCGTTTTCGCCCATCCGGGCCGTCTCCTCACATCATTCGGGGCCAGTCGCGGGCGCAGCTGAGACAAGCGCGGGCCGAGCAAGTTCACCGCCCGGCCCACCGGTCATCCCGTGAAAATATGCGCATACCGGCCTGAACCTCAAGTTGGAGGCCCGGGCGATCAGGCACTGACCGGGGTCCTTCCTTCACCGATCACGCGTTCGCGCTCGGCCAGCAGCTTGTCGAAAGTCGCGACGGGCAACGGTCGGCAGAAGAGGTAGCCCTGGAGCTCGTCGCAACCGTTCGCGCGCAGGAAGTGCAGGTGTTGCTCGATCTCCACCCCTTCGGCCACCACGCCGCGCTTGAGCCGATGGGCCATGTCGATCGTCGCGCGGACAATGGCTTCGTCGTCCGGGTCCACGCCGATATTGCGCACGAAGCTCTGGTCGATCTTGATCCGGTCGGCCGGCAGCCGGCGCAGGTAATCGAGCGAGGCGGCGCCCGTGCCGAAGTCGTCGATGGCGATGTGGCAGCCCATGGCGTGCAACGCATCGAGGGTTTCGACCAGATGTGGAACCGTCTTCACGCTGATGCTTTCGGTCACCTCGAGTTCGAGGCTGTCCGGGTTAAGGCCGGTATCGCGCAGGGCACTGGCCACCACCTCGGCCAGGTTCTGTTGCATCAGCTGCACGGCCGAGAGGTTGACGCCCAGGCGCAGTTGCAGGCCGTAGGTGTCTTCCCATGCCTTGGCCTGGGCACAGGCCGTGCGCAGCACCCACTCGCCGATAGGCACGATGAGACCACTGGCTTCGGCAAGCGGAATGAAGAAGGCCGGGCTGATCATGCCCAGCTCGGGGTGCTCCCAACGCACCAGTGCCTCCATGCCGACGATATCTTCGGTGATCGCATTGACCTGGGGCTGGTAGAACACGCGCAGTTCGTCGTTCTTCACCGCGTGGCGCAGGCGGGCCTTCAAGGCGACGTGCTGCTGTTGCGAGGCATCCGGGTTGGCGGCGTATATCTGGTAATTGTTCCGGCCGAGACTCTTCGCCCCGTACATCGCCTCGTCGGCATGGCGCAGCAGCAGCTCGCCCTCCGTCGCGTCGTCCGGAAAGAAGGAAATGCCGACGGACACCGTGGCCTGAAGTTCCGACCCATCATCGAGCCCGAGGGGAATTTCCATCGCCTGCACGACTTTCTCGGCGATGCGCAGCACATCGTCGCGCTTGATGATATGGCGCAGGATCATCGTGAATTCGTCGCCGGCGTAACGCGCGACCGTGTCCGAAGCGCGAACGCTGGCGCGCAGCCGCTTTGCCACCGCGGTCAGAACCTGATCGCCGACGGCGTGGCCAAGGGTGTCGTTGATGCCCTTGAAGCGATCGAGGTCGACCAACAGAGTGGCGAAGCATTCGCCGGTCCGCTCGGCCTCGCGAATGGTGGTATCCAGGCGGTCGTTGAACAGGAGTCGATTGGGCAGGTTCGTCAGCGTGTCGACCAGGCCGCGCGCGCGTCCCTGGTCGCGCGCGCGGCGCAATTCCAAAGCCGAGGCGAAACGGGCGGCGGCCGCACGCAAGGCGGGCTCGAGCACACGGGCATCGCTGCCGACGCGACGGCGACCTGCCAACAGCGCGCCGAGCACGTTGCGGCGTTCATCGAGCAGGGGAAGAAACGCGAAGGAACGCAGGCCCAGCGCCTCCACCAGTGGATCGGCCTGCGGGGCGCCATGACCCTCGCCAAGATGCGAAAGCGTTTCCCCGCCCAGGCAGATCTTCAGCAACGGCAGGTCGTTGGCTTCAGGCCACTCCACCGAGCCCGGGCCGTTCCAGATCCGCGTGAGTACCTCGGGCCCGAATTCGCTCTCCGGCAGCGCCGACCACACCGCGACCACGTCGAGTTCGAGTGCGTCGGCGAGCATGGCCGCCGCCTCACCCATGCCTTCGTCATCGCTGGGGCAGGCATCCAGCACGGACAGCAGCGACAGTGCCCTGCCCGCCATGTCGACGGCGCGAAGGTCGCGAAACGCCACGGCGATCCGGTGGGCGCCGCGATCGGTGATGTGACGCACGTCGACCTCGCCGCCGATATCGGCACCGTCGAGCCGACGCAGCGTGCAAGGCACGCCGTCGCTGTCGGGCACCGGCCAGAGGGCGCCGCTGTCGATCTTGAACAGGTCGGCGAGCAGGCGGCCGTGCACGGGACCGTCTCCCTTCATGAGCCGATTCATCGCGGCGCCGCTTTCGATGACGCAGCCATCCGGCGTCGAGGCCACTACCCAGGCCGCCCCGGCTTCGAAAGCAAAGCGATAATCCAGCCCGGTCGGCTCACTGGCGGCCAAGGCGGGTTCGCTATGGATCGCTGCGCGCACCCGCTGGGCGAGTTCGACCGGGATGGCTCCCTCGCGCAGCCAGTCGGTGCTGTCGTCCGGCGCGACGCCCGGCGCCTCGCCGACCACATAAACCACCGGGAGCTGTGAGTAGACTTTCGAGCCACGCAGGATGCGCAACCCCTGCGCCATGTCCGCCGTGCCATCCGCGCCGATGACAGCCACATGCAGGGGCGGCGCATCGGCCAGCAGGGCTTCGAGCTGCGCCGCGTCGCGAGCGCTCAGCAGAACGAAATCGCCGTCCGCATCGAGCGCGTCGAATACCGCCCGCCGGACATCGCGGCGCGGGGTGAAGATAAGTACGCCGGTCGGTTCCGAGATCGACATGCGCGCGCTCAAACGACCCACCGGCCGTCACGCAGGCGCGGCGCGGCGGAGCGCGCGTGCCAGTCGGCATCGACCCGGATGATGTCGTCCTCGAACGTAGCCAGCAGGCTGGGACTTGCCCCCATCAGCACCACGCGACGTATGTGGCCGGTCTGGGCGCGGGCGAGTTGCCGTAAAAGTGCACCGTCGGTGGCGCTCGGTGGGCCAGGCGGCATGTCCAGCAGGTATACGCCGAAGTGCAGACTCTGCGAGATGTAGCGCAGCGCGTCGCCCAGCCGGGTACAGCCAGGCACCCGCATCTGCGCGTCGCGAAGGCTGGCCAGCCCCTCGGCGTGGCGCCACAGGTAGACCGCCTGGCCCGTCCGCCGCGCGACCAGGCGAAACTGCTCGATCAACGCATTGGTTTCACCCGTCTGCAAAGCGACCAAGGGCCCCGACGCGGACAGAATGCGGTCGAAGACATCGGTTCCTACATGGGAGTCGGCAGGCATGGGCGACACATCGGCGGCAGTGGCGCGAAGTATCGGCCCAATACGGGGGCGTACGCTAGCGATTGCCGCACCATACGCGGAGGTATCTCGCATTCGGCCCTGTGGGAAGGTATGGTGATGCGCTTATTCGCCAGCGTACGACCCGCCATGTTCGAAGGACTCCGATTCAAGCACTGGAAGACCAACGTGGGCGACGACGGTATCGTCGTGCTCACCTTCGACCGCGAGGGCGCCAGCGCCAACGCGCTGTCGCGAGAGGTGCTCGACGAACTCGATACGATCGTCGAGCGCCTGGCTATCGAGAACCCCCGTGGTGTCGTCATCCACTCGGCGAAACCCTCGGGCTTCGCCGTGGGCGCGGATATTCGCGAATTCGTCGAGTACGCCCACACCGGCACCGTCCTCGCCAACATCGAGAACGGCCAGCGGGTGTTCGAGAACCTCGCCCGCCTGCCGTGCCCCACCGTGGCCGCCATTCATGGTGCCTGCATGGGCGGTGGCACGGAACTCGCCCTGGCCTGCCGCCAGCGCATCGCGGTGGACGATGACGCGACGAAGATCGGCCTTCCCGAAGTGATGCTCGGCATCCATCCCGGCTGGGGCGGCACGGCCCGCCTGCCGCGCCTGATCGGCGCGCCGGACGCCCTGCCCGCCATGCTCACCGGCAAGCCGTTCAATGCCCGGCGTGCCAAGGCTGTCGGCCTGGTCGACCGTCTTGCCCGCGCGGACGAATTGCTCGCCGAAGCCCGTCACCTCATCAAGCGTCCCCACCAGCGTCCCTTCGCACAGCGCGCCAAGGCCTGGGCCACCAACACCCTGCCGGCGCGCGCGATCCTCGCGCCCATGGTCCGCAAACAGACCGCCGCCAAGGTGCGCAAGGAACATTACCCGGCGCCGTTCGCCCTGATCGACACCTGGGCACGTGGCGGCGCCAGCATCCAGCAACGGCTGAAACTCGAAGCGAAGTCGGTGGCCAAACTCGCCACGACACCCACCGCGCGCAACCTCATCCGCATTTTCTTCCTGCAGGAGCGCCTGAAAGGTCTCGGCGGTGGCACCGATCACGGCATCAAGCACGTGCATGTGGTCGGCGCGGGCACCATGGGTGGCGACATCGCCGCCTGGTCGGCGCTCAAGGGGTTCGATGTCACGTTGCAGGATCGGGAACTGCGTTTCATCGAGCCCGCGATCCAGCGCGCACGGACGCTGTTCGAGAAGAAGCTCAAGGCACCGGCCAAGGTCGATGCCGCCGTGGCCCGCCTGCGTGCGGACGTCGACGGCAAGGGCGTGGCCGATGCCGACCTCGCCATCGAAGCCATCTTCGAGAATCCGGAAGCCAAGCACGCCCTATATGCCGCGATCGAACCGCAGTTCCAGGCGGACGAGATCCTGGCCAGCAACACGTCCTCGATTCCCCTGGACGAACTGCGCCAGGGCCTGAAGGCACCGCAGCGTTTCCTCGGCCTGCACTTCTTCAACCCGGTGGCGCAGATGCCTCTGGTCGAAGTCGTCCGCCACGACACGCTCGACCCCGCGATCGAAAAGCGGGCCCTGGCCTTCTGCAAAGCCATCGGCAAACTGCCGGTGCCGGTCAAGGGAACGCCAGGCTTCCTGGTCAACCGCATCCTGATGCCCTACCTGATGGAAGCGATGCGTCTTTACAACGAAGGCGTGCCCGGCCCCGTTCTCGATCGTGAAGCGAAGAAGTTCGGCATGCCGATGGGCCCGATCGAACTGGCCGATACGGTCGGTCTCGACGTCTGCGCCTCGGTCGGCAAGGAGCTAGCGCCCTTCCTGGGCCTGGAGATTCCGCACGGCCTGGAAGAAAAGATCGCGGCGAACAAGCGCGGCAAGAAGGACGGCGAAGGCCTTTACGTGTGGAAGGAAGGCAAACCGGATAAACCCGACGTCGACCCCGACTACGTACCTCCGGCCGACATCCAGGACCGCATGATCCTGCCGATGGTCAACGAGGCCATCGCCTGCCTCGCCGAAGGCGTGGTCGACGATGCCGACCTGCTCGATGCGGGCGTCATCTTCGGCACCGGCTTCGCCCCGTTCCGCGGCGGCCCGATCCAGTACGTGCGCACGGAAGGCCTGGCCGTGGTGCGCGAACGCCTGGCCAAGCTGGAAGCCAAGCACGGCGCGCGCTTCGCCAAGAAGGAAGGCTGGGACAATCCCGAGCTGACTTCGCCACCGGCCTGACCCGGAAGCATCGCCGCTGACCAGACCATCGCCGCTGAAGCGGCTCCCACCGAGCAGGTTGCGACCAGCCCGGCAGAAGCCGACTCTCCTGCTCTGTGGGAGCCGACCCACTAGTTCGGCAGGAGCCGACTCTCCTGCCGGCAGGAGCCGACCCACTAGCCGGGCAGGAGCCGACTCTCCTGCCCTGTGGGAGCCGACCCACTAGTTCGGCAGGAGCCGACTCTCCTGCCCTGTGGGAGCCGACCCACTAGCCGGGCAGGAGCCGACTCACCTGCCCTGTGGGAGCCGATTCATCGGCGATCCGCGCGCCAGCGCGGCAACGTCACCACATCAGATCGTCGGGCACCCCGTCGTCCGACTCGCTGACCGCGTTCGGATCGACAAGCAAGGCGACAAACTCCGGCGCCAGCGCCTGCAGTTCTACGATCACGGTCTTGTCGACGATCAGGTAGCGCCCGCCCTGCTGTACCACACCAAGCTCGCCCGCATTGATCGCGGCCAGTTGGGCGGCGTCGACATGGACGCGACGGATCTTCTCGCCGTACGGAAAATGGCGAACCTGATCGGCGTCGGCAAGGTTCAGGGCCTTGCCCTTGAGCAACTCCTCTACCTTGCGCTTCTTCTCCTTGCGCAGCCGCGCCTGCTCCGCCGCCTCGGCTTCGAGACGGCGACGCTCGGTCGCATCGGTCTGTGCGCGGATTGCATAGGCCTTGGCCAGATCGATCTCGCCGTCCTTGCGCGGCGGCCGCGGTGGCCCGCCCGCCCCGGGCTTGCCACCCTGCTGGGGACGCCCGGCACCTTGCTGGGGTCGACCCGCGCCCTGGGGGCGATTGCCTTGCTGGGGACGGCCGCCTTGCTGGGGCCTGCCGCCTTGCGACGGCTTGGCACCCTGGCGCGGATTGTTGCCCGCGTAAGGCTGGCCACTACCCGCGGACGGTCGCCCGCCCTTGCTGCCGTCGCTTCCACCCTGACGCGGCGGTGTGGACGTCCTTTTCTCTTCGCGGATCTCCTTGACGAGGCCGCTCTTCAACAACTGGTCGCGCAGGGACTCTGCCATGATCGGTAAGGCTCGTTCGGTCGTTTCAGTAATGCGGCGGCGGTGGCTCGTTGGCAGTATCGCTGCCGAGTCCCGCACGCATGTTCATGAGGTCGGAACGCAAATCGCGCACCGCCCTCTCCAGTCGATCCAGTCGTCGGGATATCTCGGTATCCGCCGATGACAGCCCATTGACCGTGTCGTCGATGAAGGCGAGACGCATCTCGAGCTCCATCACGCGTTCGTCCATATCAGTCACCGTGGCGGCCTGCCAGGCTGCGGCCGCGGCCGATGCCGTAATAGGCGATGCCCGCTTCCTCGACCGTTATCGGATCGTAGAGATTGCGGCCGTCGAAGATCGCCGGAGTCTTCAACAGCGACCTGACGCGCGCGAAGTCCGGGGCACGAAACGCTTTCCATTCGGTGACGATCATCAACGCATCCGCGCCGTCGATTGCGTCGTACGGGCGCTCGACCAGCTGCAGGTCGGCCCGCTCCCCATAGATGCGACGAGTTTCGTCAGCCGCCTCGGGATCGAACGCCTTGACGATCGCGCCGGCGTCCCACAGCTGCTCCATCAGGCGACGGCTCGATGCTTCGCGCATGTCATCGGTATTCGGCTTGAAGGCCAGGCCCCAAAGTGCGATGGTCCGCCCCTTCAGCTCACCACGGAAGTGACGCGACAGCAGCGCGAACAGGCGCGACTTCTGCGAGTCGTTCACCGCTTCCACGGCATCGAGCAGGCGGGCGTCGTAGCCAACCCCATGCGCGGTGCGCGCCAGTGCCTGAACGTCCTTCGGGAAGCACGAACCGCCGTAGCCCGCGCCCGGATAGATAAAGTGATACCCGATGCGCGGGTCCGCGCCGATCCCCTGGCGCACGAGCTCCACGTCCGCGCCGACGTGCTCGGCGATGTTCGCGATCTCGTTCATGAAGCTGATCTTGGTCGCGAGCATCGCATTGGCCGCGTACTTGGTCAGCTCGGCGGAACGCTCGTCCATGACGACCATGCGATCGTGGTTGCGATTGAACGGCGAATACAGCTTGCGCAAGATGGCGATCGCCTTCGGGCTGGACGCACCGACGATGATCCGGTCCGGACGCATGCAATCCTCGACGGCATCGCCCTCTTTGAGGAATTCGGGATTGGAAACCACGTCGAAGGGAACGTCGACGCCGCGCACCTGCAAGCGCGCGAGGACGGCTTCGCGCACGCGGTCGGCGGTGCCGACCGGAACGGTCGACTTGTTGACCACGACGGTATAGCGGTCGATGTTGTCGCCGATGGTTTTCGCCACAGCGAGCACGTACTGGAGATCGGCGCTTCCGTCTTCGTCCGGCGGCGTGCCGACGGCAATGAAAACGACCTCGCCATGGCCGACCGCGGGGACCGCGTCGGTGGTGAAGTCCAGCCGGCCTTCCGCAAAGTTGCGAACCACCATCGGTTTCAGGCCGGGCTCGTAGATGGGGATATCGCCGGCCTTCAGGCGGCCGACCTTGCTCGCGTCGACGTCCACGCACACCACGTGGTTACCCATTTCGGCAAGGCAGGTGCCGGTGACGAGACCGACGTAGCCGGTGCCGAAGATCGTGATTTTCATGGAACTCCCGGGGGCATCAAGACCTGCCGTCGTAACGGTCGATTGTAGTCCCGGCCGGCGCCCAGGCAAAGAAAAAGGGCGCGGATCGCTCCGCGCCCTTCTATTTTCCTACAGGTGGTGCGAGGGCTTACTTGCCGCCCGGAGCAGCACCCGGGCCGCCGGGACCACCGGCCGGAGCCGGACCGGTCTTGAGCAGCTCGACGTCGAAGATGATCGTCGCGTTCGGCGGGAAGCCGTTTTCCGGCTTGGCGCCGTACGCGATGTTCGACGGGATGAACAGCTTGTACTTGCCGCCGGTCTGCATCAGCTGCAGGCCTTCGCGGAAGCCCGGGATGACCGCCTGGAGCGGGATCGAGGCTGGGCCGGCCGGCTGATGATCGGCCGAGGCATCGAACTTCTCGCCGTTCACGAACGTACCGGTGTAGTTGATCGAGACCATGTCGTTCGGGCCCGGGCGCGCGCCGGTACCTGCCTGGACGACCGTGTACTGCAGGCCCGAAGCCGTGACCTTCACGCCGGGGGCGGTCTTGTTCTTGGCCAGGAACGCATCGCCTTCCTGCTTGTTCTGGGCCGCGACCTTGTTGTACTCGGCTTCGGCCTTGACCTTCAGCTGGGCCACGAAGGCTTCGCGGACGGACTTGGCTTCGGCTTCGCTCATGGTCGGCTTCTGGCCGGACAGGGCTGCCTGCAGGGCCTTGGCGACCGTGGCAGCGTCCACTTCCTTCGCGACGAGCGGCGGCAGGGAGCTGGCAAGGTCCCAACCCACGACGTAGCTGGCCTTCTGCTTGTCAACGGTGCCCGCACCAGCGGCAGCCGGCTTGGCTGCCTGGGCGGATGCGCCCGCGGCGGTACCCAGCGCAACCGCCAGGGCGACGGCCGTCATCGTGGGACGCAAAAATTGCTTCATTCGGTATTCCCTCTCTTGGAAAGATTCGGCGACGCCGCCGGTACACCTCCATGTGGAGGCGGAAACGCCATTGTGCGGTGGTTCGCGCCCTGCTTGCAATGACGTGGCGAGAGACAAGGTTTCACATCAAAAGTTCAGCAGCCTTTCACCGGGATGACGATTCGGTCACTCGTCGTGGCCAGGACCGGGTTTTTCCAGGGTGTCCCGGAGGGCCGCCTGCAGGCGGGCATGCACCTGAACCAGCACCCGCCAGAGCAGCCAAGTCAGGCCGATTCCTATAAGGATCAACACCCCGGCGACCTCGCGAGGGGGCAGGATGGTGGACGCCAGAGCCGCCACCAGGAGGCCGAGGATCAGCATCGCCACCACCGGAATGATCCGCCCCAGCACGGAGCGGATCCGGTACGTGCGGCTGCCGAAACGATCCGGAATGCTCAGTTCGGCCAGCAACATGCCCAGTGCGCCAGCCTTCCGGTACGTCGCGACCACCATCGGCAGGGACAGCAACGCGGCAAGCGACCATGCCAGGCTGCGGCGCACCGTGGGGTCGTCGCTGAGCAGGTCGACATGCAGGAAGCCACGGCGGTAAGCGAATGCGACGATGATGAATACCGCGATCACCAGCATCATGTTGATGAGCACATGCCAGACCAGCCGGCGGATCATCTTCATCACGATGGCGCCCTGCCCCTGCAGGCCCAGGCTGCCCATCCACTCCGTATAGGCGCCGAAGACGCCGGTGACGCGTGCGGGCAAGACCCGCCCGAGGAAGCTCGCAAGCGGATCGGAGGAGCGGATCAGGTATGGGGTGAGAAAGGTGGTGATCGCCGACACCGCGACCGCCACCGGATAGAGGAAATTGCTGGTCACCTTGAGCGTGAGCCCCAACGATGCGATGACGAAGGAAAATTCGCCGATCTGGGCCAGGCCCATGCCTACCCGCAGCGAGGTACGGCCGTCGTTGCCGGCGACGAAACTGCCGAAACTGCAGGTGACCACCTTACCCAGGACCACGGCGATGGTCACGATGGTGATCGGCCAGGCGTACTCCACGAGCAGCGCAGGGTCGATCAGCATGCCGATGGCGACGAAGAAGATCGCGCTGAACATGTCGCGCACCGGCATGATGATGCGTTCGATGCGCGCCACGCTTTCCGACTCGGCGACGATCGCCCCGATCATGAACGCGCCCAGCGCCACGCTGTAGCCCATCTCGGTCACCAGCAGGCAAAAACCGAAGCAGATGCCCAGTACCGCGATCAGCAGGACGTCGTTGCGGCTGACGCGCGCGATGTAGTCGACCACCCGCGGGACCAGCAGAAGCCCCACCACCAGCGACACGGCCATGAACAGGCCGAGCCGGCCGATCGCCGCGAAAGCCTGGCCCGCTTCCACGCCACCCGTGCTGGCGATGCCGGTGAGCAGGGCCATCAGGACGATGGCGAGCAGATCCTCCACGATGAGGATGCCGAACATGAGCTGGGCGAAACGCTCGCGCTTGAGACCCAGGTCCTCGAGCGCTTTCATGATGATCGTGGTCGAGGAGATCGACAGCATCGCGCCGAGGAAGATCGCGTCCATGGCGGACCAGTCGAAGAAGCGGCCGATCTCGTAGCCGATCCACACCATAAGCACGATTTCGGCGAATGCGGCGACCAGCGCCGCGCCGCCGACGGCACGCAGCTTCTTCAGGCTGAACTCGAGACCGAGCGCGAACAGCAGCAGGATCATGCCCAGTTCGGACAGCGTACGAATCGTTTCTTCGTCGTGGATGAAGATCACCGGCAACGTATGCGGCCCGATCAACAGGCCCGCGATGATGTAGCCGAGCACCACCGGCTGCCTCAGCCGCTGGAAGATCACGGTGGTCAGCCCGGCAACGAGCATCACCGTCGCCAGATCCTGGATGAAAACGATGCCGTGCATGCGTGCCCCTGCCAATGCGAAGGGACAGGTTAGCGCGTGCACAGGAACATGCGTACGGAATGCGCGCCGATGCGCGTGCACCGTCGTCACGCAAGTGCGCGCCAGCGTTCGTCATTCTCGAATTCGCAAAAATAATTTCAAAAAAAATGTAACGAATGCTTGACGAATTACCGGGTCGGACGTAATCTTTGCGGCTTCCAGCAGGGGGCCATAGCTCAGCTGGGAGAGCGCCTGCATGGCATGCAGGAGGTCGCCGGTTCGATCCCGGCTGGCTCCACCAACTTCTAAGACGTCCCCATCGTCTAGAGGCCTAGGACATCACCCTTTCACGGTGGCGACCGGGGTTCGAATCCCCGTGGGGACGCCACTTTCTGGTCCGCCAGAGAGTGTTAAGGACGAAGAAGTTGGAAAGTTGGAAAGCTGGAATGTAAGTGTGGAGCGGTAGTTCAGTCGGTTAGAATGCTGGCCTGTCACGCCGGAGGTCGCGGGTTCGAGTCCCGTCCGCTCCGCCATTACTTCCAAAAAGAATCCCGCCGGCTGGCGGGTTTTTTTTGCCCCGAATTTGGCCCCGAAGCCCGCTGTCACCTGAGAGCCGGCTTCGTGTGGGAGCCGCTTCAGCGGCGAATGGGCGACCACCTCAAACCGGCCCGCTGCCGCGGGATCGCCGCTGAAGCGGCTCCCACACGAAGCCGGCATGACCGGCTCCCACCATCGCCGGCATGACCGGCTCCCACCATCGCCGGCATGACCGGCCCCCACCATTGCCGGCATGGCCGGCTCCCGGATCAATCGGGCTTGGTGTCTTCGAGGCGCTCGAGCGTCCCGATCGAATGCCCTTGCTCGGCCAGGAATTCCAGCCAGCGACTGAGGAAGCCGTTCATGCGCAGGCGATGCTGGAGCACCGTATTGGCCGGCGGAAAAGGGCCAAGCACCTGCCAAAGCTTGCGTCCGGGATGGCAATGCATGGCCTCGGCGACGTGCGCATCGGTGTACATGCGCAATTGGGCCGACGGCGACGGCTGCCCCGTGGTCTCGTCGACGAAGTCGTAGGTAAGCTCGAGTTCCAGCGTGTACGGGTGCTTTTCCTGCACATCCAGGCGCACTTTCAGGCCGTCGTCGACATCGGAGATGTAGCGGCCCGGCGCCAGCCGCTGCGGCGCGAACAGCCGTGCCAGCCGGTGATAGTTCTCCGCATACAGCCCCATCAGGAAGCCGAAGCGTCCTGGGAGGAAAGCGGATGGGCGTTCGATGACGGCGGTCATGTCGGGCGAGGTTCTCCGTAGGGCTGTCTAGTACATGTGACGTTCGATGCCGAGGTACTCGAAAATCTTGCTCGAAATCTCCTCGATCGACGTATGCGTGGTATTGAGGACGGGGATATTCTCCCGTCGCATGAGCCGGTCGGCTTGCTCCAGTTCCCAGCGGCACTGCTTCAGGGTCGCATATCTGCTGCCTGGGCGACGCTGCTCGCGTATCTGCGCAAGGCGGTTCGGGTCGATGGTCAGGCCGAACAGCCGGCTTCGATAGGGGCGGAGACGGGTTGGCAGCTCCAGCTTGTCCAGGTCGTCGTCCGTGAGCGGATAGTTGGCGGCACAGACACCGTAATGCAAGGCCATGTACAGGCAGGTGGGGGTCTTCCCGGAGCGCGAAACGCCGACCAGGACCAGGTCCGATTCGTTGTAATCGACATCCAGGCCGTCGTCATGCGCCAGGGCGTAATTGGTGGCGTTGATCCGAGCTTCGTAGCGCTCGAAGTCCACCAGGCCGTGCGAACGATTGACCGCGCCGGACTGCTTCGTACCGAGTTCGGCTTCGAGCGGGTCGATGAAGGGCGCGAACACGTCCAGCATCAGTGCACCGCTGCCGGCAACGATGTCGCACAGGGCCCGGGAGGTCATGGTGTTGACCACGATCGGCCGTTGGCCGTCCTGGGCGTACTTGGTCTTGATACGCAGGGAGGCCGCCTCGGCCTTCTGCGGGTTGTCGATGAACGGCAGGCGGTGGGTATCGAACTGGACCCCTTCGAACTGGGCCAGCATGCTGTTTCCGATGGTTTCGGCGGTAATGCCGGTGGAATCGGAAATGAAGAAGACGGTGCGGCGCATCGGGGGTTTTCCCAGCGGGTGGTCCATGGGCAAACCTTAGCGCAAGACGCCGGCATAACAAGCGACCCCTCATGATCCCTGAACGTTTGTGCATCGCGCCTTGTTCCGCGATAGCAGGGACACGACAATGCGCGGATTTTCTAGCGCGGCCCGCCGCCACCGACGAACCGATGTGAGGACTTTCCTTTGAGCGACCTGGTACTTTGGCTCGACGCGCTGCGCATGACCGATCTGGGCAAGGTAGGCGGCAAGAATGCCTCCCTTGGCGAAATGATCGGCAACCTGGCGAAACTGGGCGTGTCCGTTCCGGGTGGCTTTGCCACCACGGCCGACGCCTTCCAGACCTATCTTGAAAAGAGCGGCCTTGCCAAGCGCATCCAGGAACGCCTGGCCACGCTGGACGTGGACGATGTGGACGAACTGGTCCGCGGCGGCAAGGAGATCCGCGGCTGGATCGTCGATACCGCCCTGCCCGCCGACCTCGAACAGGCCATCCGCGACGCTTACATCAAGCTTTGCAAGGACGCCGGCGCCGACGATATCGCCGTGGCCGTGCGCTCATCCGCTACGGCGGAAGACCTTCCGGACGCCTCGTTTGCCGGCCAGCAGGAAACCTTCCTCAACGTGGTCGGCATCGACGACGTGTTGCACAAGGTGAAGGAGGTTTTCGCCTCCCTCTACAACGACCGCGCCATTGCCTATCGCGTCCACCAGGGCTTCAAGCACGAGGACGTCTTCCTGTCCGCCGGCGTGCAGCTGATGGTCCGTTCGGACGTGGGCGCATCGGGCGTGCTGTTCACCCTGGACACCGAATCCGGCTTCCGCGATGTCGTCTTCGTAACCGGTTCGTACGGCCTGGGCGAAATGGTGGTCCAGGGCGCCGTGAATCCGGACGAGTTCTACGTATTCAAGCCGACCCTGCGCGAAGGCAAGCCGGCCGTGCTTCGCCGCAGCCTCGGCGCCAAGCAGCAGCGCATGGTCTATTCGGACCAACCCGGTGAGCGTGTGCGTATCGAGGAAACGCCCGTCGAACTGCGTCACCGCTTCTGTGTCGTCGACGCCGATGTCGAGGAACTGTCCCGCCAGGCGTTGATCATCGAGAAGCACTACGGCCGCCCGATGGACATCGAGTGGGCGAAGGACGGCCATACCGGCAAGCTCTATATCGTGCAGGCACGCCCGGAAACGGTGAAGTCGCGCGCCACGACGACCACGCTCGAGCGCTTCCAGCTCAACGAGAAAGGCAAGGTGCTCACCGAAGGCCGCGCCATCGGCCAGAAGATCGGCTCGGGCAAGGCGCGCGTGATCCGCTCGCTGGCCGACATGAACAAGGTGCAGCCCGGCGACGTTCTCGTGGCCGACATGACCGATCCCGACTGGGAGCCGGTGATGAAGCGTGCCGCGGCGATCGTCACCAACCGAGGCGGGCGCACCTGCCACGCGGCGATCATCGCCCGCGAGCTTGGGGTGCCGGCGGTCGTCGGCTGCGGTAACGCGCTGGAGACCATTCCGGACGGGGCCGAAGTCACCGTGTCCTGCGCCGAAGGCGATACCGGCACGATCTACGAGGGTCTGCTCAAGTTCGACCGCATCACGGCCGACCTCGGCGCGATGCCCGAAGCACCGCTCAAGATCATGATGAACGTGGCCAACCCGGAGCGGGCATTCGACTTCGGCATGCTGCCCAATGCCGGCATCGGCCTTGCCCGCCTGGAAATGATCATCGCCAGCCACATCGGCGTACATCCGAAGGCGCTGCTGGAATACGCCAAGCAGGACCCGGAAACCAAGGCCCGCATCGACGCGCGTATCCAGGGCTACAAGGACCCCGTGTCGTTCTATGTCGACCGTCTCGCCGAAGGCATTTCCACTATCGCTGCCTCGGTGTACCCCAAGCCGGTGATCGTGCGCCTGTCCGACTTCAAGTCGAACGAGTACGCCGGCCTCCTTGGCGGTTCGCGCTACGAGCCGCACGAAGAGAACCCGATGATCGGCTACCGCGGCGCCAGCCGTTACGTCGACCCGGGCTTCGCCGATTCCTTCGCGCTCGAGTGCAAGGCGGCCAAGTATGTGCGTGAAACGATGGGCATGACCAACGTATGGATCATGATCCCCTTCGTGCGCACGCTGGACGAAGGCCGCAAGGTCATCGAGGTACTGCGCAAGAACGGCCTCGTTCAGGGCGAGAACGACCTGAAGGTCATCATGATGTGCGAGGTTCCCTCCAACGCCCTGATGGCCGACGAGTTCCTCGATATCTTCGACGGCTTCTCGATCGGCTCGAACGACCTCACCCAGCTCACCCTTGGCCTGGATCGCGATTCGAGCATCGTCGCCAACCTCTTCGACGAGCGCGACCCCGCGGTGAAGAAGCTGCTCTCGATGGCGATCAGCACGGCCCGCGCCAAGGGCAAGTACATCGGCATCTGTGGCCAGGGCCCGTCCGACCACCCGGATCTTGCCGAGTGGCTGATGGAACAAGGCATCGAATCGGTATCGCTCAACCCGGATACCGTCGTCGATACCTGGCTACGCCTGGCGAAGAAAAAGGCCGGCTGAGAGAAGGCCGGCTGAGAGAAGGCTGGCAGAGACAAGACTCCTACCGGGCCACGCTCGGTAGGAGCCGATGTATCGGCATGGACGCCAGCGAACCTGTAGGAGCCGCTTCAGCGGCGATGCCCCCAGCGAACCTGTATGTGGGAGCCGCTTCAGCGGCGATAGCCCCCAGCGAACCTGTGTGTGGGAGCCGCTTCAGCGGCGATGGCCCCCAGCGAATCCGTGGGAGCCGCTTCAGCGGCGATGGGTGCTCGCAGCAAACTCTCCACTGCCGCGGCATCGCCGGCACCGTTACATGTGAACGGTGACGCCGGCGGCGCGATAGCGCGCCACAACGCCTGCATCCGTATCCGCTGCGACGACCAAGTGCGAAATGCCGGTGATCGGCGCCGTGTGATGCGTCGCCGATGCCACCAGCTTGTCCGGCGTGGCGATGGCGACCGTCTCGCCACTCGCCTCGATGATCGCTTGCTTGAACACCGTCTCTTCCTCGTCGTAGGTCCATAACCCACGCTGGGGATCGATCGCGCAAACGCCCGGAAAACACAGGTCCGCACGAATATCCTGCGCCTGGCGCACGGTACGCGAGCCGATCGCCCCCCCGATCGCGGGATCGAGCTTGCCGCCGAGCATGATCACGTCGAAACCCGGTCGCCCCAATACAGCCAACGCTACGTCGGGCGCATTGGTCACCACGGTCAGGTCGTTGTGGTCGGGCAGCATCTTCGCCAGCACCGTGTTGGTGGAACCTGCATCGATGAAAAGGATCTGACCCGTGCCCACAAGGCCAAGTGCCGTACGCGCCAACGCACGTTTCAGCTCGGTGCGTTCGGCGTGGCGCTCGCCCAAGGGGGGTATGTTCACGGCGAGCAATGCGCCGCCATAAACACGGCGACACAGGCCCTGCGCCGCGAGATCGCGCAGGTCACGACGGATCGAATCTTCCGATACACGGAACTCCAGGGCGAGATCCGCCGCGATGACCTTGCCATCGCGTTGCAGGCGCTCGAGGATCAGTTGCTGCCGCTCGCGCGGTAGCGTGGTATCCGGTACGTTCATTTCGGCAGGAATCCGAGCTCGATCAGTTCCGCGCGCAACTGGGCCGGGCTATGGAAATGGATGCCGTAGATACCGAGAGCCTCCGCCGCCTCCACGTTGACCTTGTTGTCGTCGATGAAGATGGCGCACGTCGGGTCGATGTCGTAGCGCTCGAGCAGGGTTTCGTAGAGTTTCGGGTTGGGCTTGATCATGCCTTCCTCGCCCGACACCACGATGCCGTCGAAGCAGTCGAAAAAGGCATAACGCTGGCGTGCGATAGGAAAGGTCTCGTGCGACCAGTTGGTCAGGCCGTAAAGCGGATGCCCTGCTTCCTTCAGCTCGCGCAGGATGTGCAGGCTGTCGTCGATGGGACCTCCCAGGGTTTCTTCCCAACGGTGCTGATAAGCCGCGATCAGGTCGGCCTGGGTGGGATGTTCCGCAGCCAACAAACGGACGGCTTCATCCCAGGGTCGGCCAGCATCCTGCTGCAGGTTCCACTCGGGCGTGGTCACCTCGGCAAGGAAACGCTCCATGCCTGCTTCGTCGTCGCCAAACAACTTGCTGTACAGATAGCGGGGATTCCAGTCGACGAGCACGCCACCGAAATCGAAGATGACCACATTGCGTTTGGAATGCATGGAAGACTCCTTGGATCAGCGGCGCGCGATAGACGCGCAAAGGGATACCACGAGGAGCAGGCTGGCGACGCCGCCCAGGGCGATCGACAGTGTGCTGGCGTTGGCAACGAAGCCGATGACGGCTGGTCCGGCGAGCATGCCCGCGTAACCGAGTGTGGTCACCGTGGCGATGCCGATGCCCGGTGAGGTACGCGTTTGCCGGCCGGCGGCGCTGAACAGCACGGGGACGATATTGGAGGCACCGATGCCGACCAGCGCAAATCCCAGCAGGGCGGCCGGCCCCCAGGGCAGCGTCGTGGCAAGGAAGAAGCCGACGGCGGCGATCAGACTGCCGAAGCGCACGATGCTGACCGGGCCCAGTGCGGCAGTGATGCGGTCGCCGAGCAGGCGCCCTACCGCCATGGCCACCGAGAACGCTGCGTAGCCCAGGCCAGCCACCGACGGATCGAAGCCACGCGAGAAACGCAGGAACACGGCACTCCAGTCGAGCATGGCGCCCTCGGCGAGGAAGACCACCATGCAGAGGAAACCGAGAAGGAACACTGCCCCACCCGGCAGGCGGAAATGCGTGTGCGGCTCACCGGAGCCATCGTCGTGACGGACGAGGAAGTGACGCCACTGCGTGGTCACGATGGCCAGCAACAGGATCGATACGGCGATCGCGCTGCCGGTCAACGGCGAGCCCGCATGCAGCAGTGCCGCCATTCCCGCAGAGCCAGCGAGACCGCCCACGCTGAACAGACCGTGGAAACCCGACATCATCGGCCTCCCCTGCTGCTTCTCGACATCGACCGCGTGCGCATTCATCGCCACGTCGACCACGCCGATCGAGGCACCGAAGAACAGCAAGGCCGCGCCCAGCCACCACACGCTCGGCGCCAGGGTCAGCAAGGGCAAGGCCAGGCAGACCAGCAGACCACTGACACCGATCACGTCGCGATGGCCGAAGCGATGACTCAGGAAGCCGGCGAGAGGCATCGCTATCACGGCGCCAAAACCCATGCACAGCAATACGAGGCCCAGGGTGGCGTCGTCCAGAGCCAGGCGCGCTTTTGCATAAGGCACCATCGGCGCCCAGCTGGCCATGCCGATACCGGAGAGTAAAAAGATCAAACGGGTGGCGCGTACGGGATTCATGCAGCTTCCGGGGGCGAGGAATGCGCATCAATGTACGCAAACGTGCATAAACGTGCAATAGCCGATGCCATGCACGCCTCGCTTGCGCGAAGCAGGTCAGATCCAGTGAAAGCCTTTGGCCATAAGGGTGGCCATAGCCAGGGCGCCGCTGATCAGCGCACCGAATAGAAGACGGAAATCCATGCGTGCCTGATGGCGGACATCACGGAACTCGGATCGGGCTTCTTTCTGAAAGTCGCGCATTTCATTCTTGAACTCGCGCATTTCATTCTTGAACTCACGCATCTCGCCCTTGAACTCACGCATCTCGCCTTTGAATTCGCGCATTTCACCCTTGAAATCACCGACTTCGGCACGTAAGCCGCGAAGGTCATCCTGAATATGCTGGGTAGTCGCTTCCAGGCGGGTGAGTCTATGTTCCATGAGGGCATCCTGCGGGAGTGGCGTGGAGCAAGCAAGCCGTGCGCACCCCGTTGACGGCGAAGCTGGCGTCTCTTGGGAAACGGGAGATGAGCTCATGGCAATCAGCAGGCCGCACATGCGGCTTATCCGGGGGGCTTGTCTATCGTTGACGCTTCCGGAAGCGCCCTCCAGAGGCCTTCGCCCTGGCCTTCGTGTAGGCAAAAGCCCAAAAGGGCGCGCGCCGGCAACCCTTGAGACATCTCGCAATCGAAGCTCCCCCTTGCGCCACTCGCCCGGCATGTGTACAAATGTACGCATGTCGACTCCTACCCTTACCGAGCGTCAGCAAAAGACCCTCTCCTTCCTGCAGGAATATCTGCAGACGCAGGGGCTCCCGCCGACTCTGCGCGAAATCGCCGATGCCCTGGGCTTCTCCAGCCACAGTTCGGCGCAGGCCTGCGTCGAGTCACTGGTACGCAAAGGTGTACTGGAGCGGTCCCCGCAACACCGCGGCCTGCGCCTGCCTGCCGGCCTGGCCGCCAGCCTGCAAGCCCCGGCAGCCAACGAACTACCGCTGATCGGCCGCGTCGCCGCCGGTTCGCCCATCCTCGCCGAGGAAAACATCGAATCGCAACTGGAAGTCGATCCCGCGCTGTTCCGCCCACGCGCCGACTACCTGCTGCGTGTCGTCGGCCTGAGCATGCGCGATGTCGGCATCCTCGACGGCGACCTGCTCGCCGTCCACAAGACGGCCGTTGCCAGCGACGGTCAGATCGTAGTCGCCCGGCTGGACGACGAAGTCACCGTGAAGCGCCTCAAGCACGACCGCAACCGTGTCCTGTTGCTGCCTGAAAATCCCGACTTCGAGCCGATCGAAGTCGACCCCCGTCGCCACGCGTTCGCCATCGAAGGGCGTTACGTCGGCATCATCCGCAGGACCTGACCATGAACGCCATCGCTTCCCCGAATCTCGCTCAGGTGCTCGACCATCCCGGTATCTGGCGGCGTTCCGCCGATCGCCAGCCGCGCGTCCGCGCGCTGTCGACAGGCTGGACCTCGCTCGACGCGAAGCTGCCTGGCGGCGGCTGGCCGCAAGGCGCTCTCAGCGAAATCCTGTTCGAGCACGACGGCCTGGGCGAACTCGACCTGGTCATGCCTGCACTGGCCGCGCTGACCCAGGAGCACCGCCGGGTGATCTTCGTCGCGCCGCCTTACCTTCCTTACGCGCCCGCGCTGGCCGCGGCCGGTGTCGACCTGCGCTTCCTGCACGAAATCCATGCGGGCAGCACCGAGGCCGCATGGAGTATGGAACAGTGCCTGCGCTCGGGTTGCTGTGGCGCCGTGGTCGGCTGGTTGCCCGACATCGACTATCGCAGCCTGCGTCGCCTGCAACTGGCCGCCGAAACCGGCGACGCCTGCGCGATGCTCTTCCGCCCGGCCACGCATGCCGCTCAGAACAGTCCGGCCGCGCTCCGCCTGAAGGTCAGCAACAGCGATGAAGCCACTTACGTGGATGTCCTCAAATCGCGCGGTCTGCTGACCACCACCGCTCCGCTGCTGCGCATGCGGGCCTGATGGATTCCGTCATGACGCCGCGTTCCACACGCCGTCGTGACGGACGCTCCGTCGTCGCCACTCCTACGCAGCCATGCTTTGGGCCTGTCTCCGTTTTCCCGGCCTGGCGTTCTCCGCCGCCTTCGCCGCGACACCGGAGGCAGGCCCCTCCGCTCTCCTCGACGGCCACGCGCGTCAGCGCCTGATCGCCGCCGCCAACGAAGAAGCCGCCGTCTTCGGCGTCCGCCGTGGACAGAGTGTCGCTGCCGCACGAGCACTCTGCCCGGCCCTGGATGTACGTCCACGCGACCGCGATGCCGAAACCCGTCTGCTCGCCGGCATTGCCGCGTGGTGCTACCAGTTCAGCGGCCATGTCAGCCTGGCGCCACCCCAGGCGATCCTGATGGAAGTCGGAGCCAGCCTGCGCCTGTTCGACGGCTGGCCGGTACTCGCCGAACGTCTGCGTAGCGGGCTGCTCGAACAAGGTCACCCGCACACCATGGCGGCCACGCCTTTCGCCTCGGCATCGTGGATTTTTGCCGCGAGCGCGGATGGCATGGTGTTGCCGGAACGGGAAGGCGTGCTGCGCATGCTCGCCGCCTTGCCACTGACCCAGAGCGGTCTTTCCGCCAGCATGGTGAAGTCCCTGCAGGCCATGGGTTTTCGCCGCCTGGAAGATATTTTCCGCCTGCCCCGTCCCGAACTGACCCGACGCATCGGCCGCGATGGCGTGGCCTGGCTCGATCGCATCCGTGGCCAGTCGGCACATGCCCTGCCCGCCTGGCAACCACCGGCGAGTTTTCTGCAGAAGATCGAGTTCGACAGCGAACTCGACGGCAGCCAGCCCCTACTGTTCCCGTTGCGGCGCCTGACCCGCGAACTGGCCAACCTGCTTGCCGCACGCGATGGCGGTGTGCAGCGCTTCACCCTGACACTCGAACACGCGCATGGGCAGAGCACCCGTATCGTCGTCGCCATGGCGGCGCCGCAGCGCGAGGCCGAGCGCCTTTTCGAACTGGCCCGCACACGCCTTGAACGAACGACGCTGCCGGCACCGGCGCGCGCGATCGAACTCATCGCCGACGAACTGCCGGTGTTTCGGCCGCCCCTACGCGATCTGTTCGAGCCGGTTCGCGGTGACGGACTCGACTGGCCCACGCTGGACGAACGGCTGCGCGCACGCCTGGGCGACGCGGCGTTGCGACAGATCGCCCTGGTCGCCGATCACCGACCCGAGCGCGCCATGCGCTATGGCACCCCGGGCCCCGTCGTTTCCCTGCCACGTCGACGCCGTCCGCTCTGGTTGCTGCCTCGCCCGATGCCCATGCGGCCGGATCCCGTCGCCGTCCTCGCCGGCCCCGAACGCATCGAAAGCGGCTGGTGGGATGGCGCCGATGCACGTCGCGATTACTACATCGTGCGCACGGCGGAGGGACAGCAGGCCTGGGCCTACCTGCCGCCCGGCACACTCGACGGCTGGATGCTGCACGGCTGGTTCGCCTGAGCGCCCATGCTTCCCGACGAACTGCCAGCTCCCGCCAACGACGGGGACGCTCCTGCCCCCGCCTATGCCGAACTGCATGCACTGAGTGATTTCAGTTTCCAGCGCGGGGCATCCAATGCGCGCGAGCTGTTCGAGCGCGCGAAGGACATCGGCTACAGTGCCCTGGCCATCACCGACGAGTGCTCGCTCTCCGGCATCGTGCGTGCGCTGGAAGCTTCGCTGGAAAGCGAACTGCCCCTCATCGTCGGCAGCGAATTCCACCTCGAGGACGGCACCGCGCTGGTCCTGCTGGTGGAGAACCAGGCCGGGTATACCGAACTGTGCCGACTCATCACCCTGGGTCGTCGACGCGCGCCGAAGGGCCGCTACGAATTGCATCGCGCGGACTTCGAGCCCCTGGCCGAGGGCCTCTGCGTGTTGTGGATCCCCGGCCCCCTTGCCGCCACCGACGCCGCGCTGCACGACGATCGCGCCCACTGGGTGGCGAAGCATTTCAGCGGCCGCGCGTGGCTTGCCGTGGAACTTCATCGTGGCCAGCACGACGATGCCGAACTGATCGCCCTGCGCGGGTTGGGCGCACGCCATGCCCTGCCTTGTGTCGCCGCCGGCGATGTCCACATGCACCTGCGCCGTCGCCGTGCCCTGCAGGACGTGATGACGGCGATCCGGCTCAACCTCCCCATCGCCGAGGCGGGCCATGCGCTGTTTCCCAATGGCGAGCGTCACCTGCGCCGACGCGAAACCCTCGCACGCATCTACCCCGGCGACCTCATCGACGAGACGCTCGCGGTGGCCGCGCGCTGCACGGGTTTCGACATCCGCGGCATCAACTACGTCTACCCGTGCGAGCTGGTTCCCGATGGCATGGATGCGCCGACGTACCTGCGCCAGCTCACCTATGCCGGTGCCGCCACACGCTGGCCCGAAGGCATTCCCGAACAGTGGGTCGAACGCATCGAGAAAGAGCTGACGCTCGTCGGTCAGATGCAGTACGAGGCCTTCTTCCTCACCGTCCAGGACATCGTGCACTTCGCCCGCTCACGCCAGATCCTCTGTCAGGGCCGCGGCTCGGCGGCGAACTCGGTGGTTTGCTTCTGCCTGGGCATTACCGAGGTCAATCCAGAGCAGATATCCACCTTGTTCGAGCGCTTCATTTCCATCGAACGCGACGAGCCCCCGGACATCGATGTCGACTTCGAGCACGAACGCCGCGAGGAGGTGTTGCAGTACGTCTTCAACAAATACGGACGCGAACGCGCCGCGCTCGCCGCCACCGTGATCAGCTACCGGCGCAAGAGCGCCGCACGCGACGTCGGGCGGGCACTCGGCCTGTCCGAAGACCAGCTCGACCAGCTAAGCCATGCCTACTCGCATGCGCATAACGATGTACCGATCACTGTGCGGCTGCAGGAACGCGGTTTCGATATCGCCAGCCGGACTATCCGCCAACTGGTCGTGCTGGTGGAGGAAATCAACGGCATGCCCCGGCACCTCTCGCAGCATGTGGGAGGCTTCGTGATTTCCGACACGCCACTGCATCACCTCGTGCCGGTGGAGAACGCGGCAATGGACGATCGCACGATCATCCAATGGGACAAGGACGATCTCGAAACCATGAAGTTGCTCAAGGTGGACTGCCTGGCACTGGGCATGCTCACCTGCATGCGCAAGGCGGTCGACCTCTTGCGCAAGCTCGGCGGCAAGGATTACCGGCGCCTTGCCGACATTCCCATGGACGATCCGGCGACTTACGAAATGATTCAGAAGGCCGACACCGTCGGGGTCTTCCAGATCGAATCGCGCGCGCAGATGTCGATGCTGCCGCGGCTGAAACCGGCGTGCTATTACGACCTGGTCATCCAGGTGGCGATCGTCCGCCCTGGCCCCATCCAGGGCGGCATGGTCCATCCCTACCTGCAGCGGCGAAAACTTCCTCCCGACGAGATCGTCTACGAACACGGTGTGCGGCCGGTGCTCGAACGCACCCTCGGCGTACCGATTTTCCAGGAGCAGGTCATGGCGATCCTGCAGGTGGTCGCGGGTTTCAGCGCCGGCGAGTCGGACGAGTTGCGTCGTTCCATGGCGGCATGGAAGCGTCGGGGCGGCCTGCAGAAGTTCGAACCGAAGATCCGTCGCAACATGGCGATAAACAACTACACGCCCGAATTCACCCAGCAGATCATCGACCAGATCCAGGGCTTCGGCAGTTACGGCTTTCCCGAATCGCATGCGGCCGGGTTCGCCCTCATCGCCTACGCGTCTTCCTACATGAAATGCCACCACCCGGAAGTCTTCACCTGCGCGCTGCTCAATAGCCAGCCGATGGGTTTCTACGCACCGGCGCAACTGGTGGCCGACCTGCGCCGGCATGGCGTGGAAGTGCGCCCGCCGGATGTCACGGCCAGTGACTGGGATTGCACCCTTGAACCTGTGGCGAAGAAAACCGGCACCTTCGCCCTGCGCCTCGGATTGCGCCTGATCGGCGGCCTTTCCGCCGATCTCGGCACGCGCATCGTCGCTGCGCGTGCCACCATGCCTTTCCATGACCTGGCCGATCTCGCCCGTCGTGCCGGCATGAATCGGTTCGAACGCGAGCGCCTTGCCGATGCCGGCGCTTTACGCGTCCTCAGTGGGCATCGCCACCGCGCACGCTGGGAGAGTTCGGGCATCGAACGCACCCTGCCCCTGCTCGATAACGTGACCGAGGAACGGCCGGCCCTGCGACCACCCACGCTCGCGGAAAATGTCTTCGCCGATTACGCCACCCACGGTCTCTCCCTTGCAGCGCATCCGCTCGTCCTGATTCGCAAGAACTTGCAGGCCCGGCGGGTACGTCGCGCCAGCGAGATGGAGCACATGCGCAATGGCGCCTGGCTACGCCATGCCGGCCTGGTCACCGTGCGCCAGCGCCCACAGACCGCCAGCGGCATCACCTTCGTCACGCTTGAGGACGAAACCGGACAGGTCAACGTCATTGTCCGGCCCAAAGTGGCCGAAGCCTGCCGGCAGGCGCTGCTCGACGCGGTGTTGCTTGCGGTCGACGGACAATGGCAATCGATCGAGGGCGTGCGCCATCTGGTAGCGAATCGTCTTCACGATTTCAGTGATCTGCTTCCCGCTTTGGGCTCGGTATCGCGGGACTTTCATTAGTCCACGCCACGCTCACACAACGCGTCCCACGCCGTCACTTAATGGGAGCTAATTTTCTCCTGAACGAACGCCTAGGAAATGTTGCGTTGCAAGAGCAACGTTCATCGAAAAAGGGATAGCGTCTGCACCACGCACTTAGTCCGGGTCACCGGTGAGCGATGCCTTTGCGCCGGGTATCGCAATGTTTCTATCGGCGCCACAAGTTCCAGGAGCTACGTCATGCGCAACACGAAACTGATCCTCGCGATGCTGGTTGGTTGTACGGTAATGACTGGCGCGGCCTTCGCTCAGGATGCCTCGCAGAAGGCGGATCCGACCCCCGCCACCAAGAGCGCCACCCCCACACAGACCAGCAGCGATTCGATGAAGTCCGGCTCCTCCGACTCCTCCATGATGTCGTCCGACTCCAAGTCCGAGGGCGCCGGCACGATGAAGTCCACGCACAAGAAAGCGCACAAGAAGGCTACCAAGAGTGACACCTCGGCTCCGGCCAAGTCGTCCTCGTCGGGCATGTAATTCCCAACGCATAGAAAAACCCGGCGCCTCGCGGCGCCGGGTTTTTTTATGCGCGTTGCCGTGGCTCAGTCGATTTCAGGCAGCACGCTGATCTCTTCGTCCACGGACCGACCCGGGTCGACGAACTTCACGACCTGCCCTGCGCGCACCTTGTACGTCTTGCGCAGTTCGACCGTACCATCGACCGACACCAGGCCGTCGGCCACGAAATGCTTGCCTTCGCCGCCGCTCGCGGCAAGACCGGTGAGCTTCAGCAACAGGTTGAGCTCGACATACTCGCCTTCGAGGCGAAATTCATGAAACGACATGGTGGGGGGCTTTCGCATGATCCGGGCCTGCCATTAGAGCGCAATTCGGCCGCCGATGTTGAGGAGCGTGAAGTCGGCATCCGTCAGGCCGGTCTCGGCCAGCGCCTCGCCGAGTAGCCTGGGAGGCTCGTCCAACTGGTCGTCGGCCAACTCGAACACTCCCCAATGGATGGCGATGGACCGCTTGCACCCGACGTCGCGGTGCAATTGCACCGCCTGTGCCGGGTCCACATGCTGCCCCTGCATGAACCAGCGCGGGGCATACGCGCCGATGGGAATCGCGGCGAGGTCGATCGGCCCTGCGCGCCGCCCGATCTCGGCGAGCTTGTCGGAGTAACCCGTATCGCCGGCGAACCAGAAGCGGAAGCCTTCATGGGCCATGACCCAGCCGCCCCACAGCGAGCGATTGCGATCCCACAGGGTCCGCGCACTCCAATGCCGCGCCGGTACGAAGGTGAACGTGGCGCCACGCACCTCGGTGCTCGCCCACCAGTCCAGCTCCCGAACGTTGCCGATGCCCGCCTTGTCGAACCACCGCTTCAACCCCAACGGCACGAGAAACACCACCTGGGGGAAACGCCGGGCCAACGCATGCACCGTCGCCTTGTCGAGATGGTCGTAGTGGTTGTGCGAGATGGCGACCACGTCGATGGACGGCAAGCCGTTCACATCCACGGGAGCCACCGTGCGGCGGACAGGACCGGCGAACGAGAGCGGGGAGGCACGCAGCCCCAGTACGGGATCGGTGATGACCGTAAGACCGTGGTGCCGTACGAGGACCGTGGCGTGGCCCAGCCACCAGGCGGCGTCCTGACTCCCGGCGAACTCGGGCGCCTGCCACCAGCGACGGGCGAAAGCCTCGTAGCCAGCCTCGGGCGGCCGAGGCAACTGCTGCTCCTTGCGTTCTTTCCGCCAGCGCTTCAGACCACCAGGTGGCCGGATATCCGGTTCGAGGTTGCGGAATCCTTCCGCGGTGTGATGCTCCTTGGAGCGATCGAAGTACGGGTTCGTCCAGGCCATGCTCAACCTTGAATGGGAAACGGGTCGCAGAAGACCTGCGGCCCGCCTCCCGTCGGTTCAAGGCTCAGTCGACATCGATACGCCGGATCTGCGAGAGCCAGTCTTCCAGATTGTAATAATTGCTGACCCGCAGGATCCTGCCGTCGGCAATCTCGAAGAACGCGCCGCCGGGTAGTGCATACGACTGCCCCTGCGCAAGCGGGAGCCCTTCGTCGGTCGCTTTGTACACGCCGTGGATCATGTATTCCGCCGACGCGCGGCTGCCGGTTTCGTTTGCCATCACGACCACGTTCCTCAGCTGCTCGTCGTAGCTGGCGGTGCTGCGCTGGAGGAACGCAGCGAATCGCTCGCGGCCGACTTCACGGCCACTCTGGTTCAGATCGTGAATGACATGCTCGTCCAGCAGGGCCAGCATGCCTGGCCAGTCGGCATGGTTGAACGCCTCGTGGTAGCGGCGGATCAGGTCGATCGATGCATTCATCGGCAAGCTCAGTAAATAATGACGGAGCGGATGGCCTTGCCCTCATGCATGAGGTCGAAGGCGCGATTGATGTCTTCCAGCCCCATCGTATACGTGATCATCGGGTCGATCTTGATTTCGCCACCCATGTAGCGATCGACGTAACCGGGCAACTGGCTACGCCCCTTCACACCGCCGAATGCCGAACCGCGCCAGACGCGCCCGGTCACCAACTGGAACGGGCGCGTGCGGATTTCCTGCCCCGCACCCGCCACGCCGATGATGATCGACTCGCCCCAACCCTTGTGACAGCACTCGAGCGCGGCGCGCATCACATCGACGCTGCCGATGCACTCGAAGGAATAGTCGACGCCACCGTCGGTCAGGTCGACGATGACCTGCTGGATCGGGGTATCCGGGTAGTCGCGCGGATTGATGCAGTCGGTGGCGCCGAGCATCCTGGCCATCTCGAACTTCGACGGATTGGTATCGACCACGATGATGCGCGAGGCCTTGGCCATCACCGCACCCTGCACCACCGACAAGCCGATGCCGCCCATGCCGAACACGGCCACCGTCGAGCCCGGCTCGACCTTGGCTGTGTTCAGGACCGCGCCGATGCCGGTGGTGATCCCGCAACCCAGCAGGCAGACCTTCTCCAGCGGCGCTTCCTTGCTGATCTTCGCCAGCGAGATCTCCGGCAGCACGGTGTATTCGCTGAAGGTGCTGGTGCCCATGTAATGCAGCAACGGCTTACCGCCCATCGAGAACCGGGAGGTGCCGTCCGGCATCAGGCCCTTGCCCTGGGTGAGGCGGATCTTCTGGCAGAGGTTGGTCTTACCGGACAGGCAGAACTTGCACTCCCCGCATTCGGGCGTATAGAGCGGAATGACGTGGTCGCCCGGCTTGAGCGAAGTCACGCCCTCGCCCACTTCCTCGACGATACCGCCACCCTCGTGGCCGAGGATGACGGGGAAGGCCCCCTCCGGGTCGTCGCCGGACAGCGTGTAGGCGTCGGTATGGCACACACCCGTGGCCACGATGCGCACCAGGACTTCGCCAGCCTTCGGCCCCTGAACGTCGATTTCTTCGATGGAAAGCGGCTTACCGGCCTCCCAGGCCACGGCGGCGCGAGATTTCATGGGGAACTCCTCGTACAAAAGCGGTCAAACCGGCCCTGGGCCGGGGGATGGACGATTCTAACTGAACGGTCTCCGGCCCCCCACGGTGGCGACCTCACCGCGATTGAGTTAAACTGGGGTTAACGGATCGGGTCGAAACGGCGAACGAAAGGCCACGGCAAGGAATCGGCCACACTGCCGCGACACGTCGGTTCGAGAAATTTTTGAACCTTTTGCTTACACATGCTGTCGAAGTTTTTAACGCTTGAGAGCCCTTGTAAAGCCAGAAGGCGCCCATACAAAGGGGTGCATAGGAAACTGGTTGGTACAGAAATTAAGCCCGAAAGCGGCATGACGAAAGACTAACGAGCCTATTGTTCACCAAACGAAACGGACCAGTTGTTCAGCGCCCTTCTACTCCGGCCTGCAGCAGCGTCAGGTCCCCGCCACGCCAGAGACCGGCGGTGTGGCGTCAGACGATTGATAACCGGTCCCGATAAGACTGGGAGAACCCATATGAACGAGCTTCGCAACGATTACGGCATTTCGACCTTCGAATTTTCGAACGGCTTCCGCGCCGCTGAAACCGCTGGCATGGACCTGTTCGGTGGCGAAATGGACGGTTACGACTGGTTGGGCGAAGTCGCCAGCCGTCTGAGCGGCGATACGCTCTGATCCCTCGCTGCTGTTAGACGAGCGAAAGCAACGGGCCCGCTCAACGCGGGCCCGCTAACGATCAGGAAGCCTTCCGTGCCCTGGTCCGAGCCGCCTTCTTGGCGGCGGTCTTCCTTCCCGCTGCACCCTTGGTATGCGCCGCCTTCCTTGCGGCCGCCGAACGGCTGCTCGCCGTGCGCTTGGATGCGCTTTTCTTTGCCTGCGCCGACAGCGACCGCTTCGATACCGCCGTGGTGCCTTCACGCTTGAGCGCCTTCGTCGTGGCCCGCTTGCGAGCCGTGGACTTCTTCGTTGCCGTACCGGACGAGCGCTTGCGTGTAGCCGCCTCCATATCCTGGGCAGCCTTCTTCTTCGTCGCGGCGCTGGCTGTCTTCGATGGCTTGGCCTTCACGCCGTCCCTGCGTGCCTTGGAAAGACCGATCGCGATCGCCTGTTTCGCCGAACGTACCCCGTGCCTGCCTTCGCGCACATGGTCGATCTCTTCGCGCACGTACTCGCCGGCCTGCGTCGATGCCGACTTGCCTTCGCGGCTGTCCTTCCGTGCCCTGGCAGTGGTTTTTTTCTCAGGCATGAGCGGAATTCCTCCGGTTCGGGTGCTTGGACCTCATGGGATCCGAATCGCCAGCGCCTCTGGCGCCGGCGGTTTGGGGACGCCATCGCCTTCGGGGTCGTCGGGATGCGGGGGAGATTCTTGCGGACGATCGCGCGCCGGGTCGGTACCGGGCATCTCGGGCCTGGGTGCGTTCGGCTTCCCTTCCGGAATGACCGGTGAGGTGCCGGGTGTCTCGGGAACGTAGGGACTCTGCATCGCTTCAGGCACCGGTGATGTCATCGGAGGCCGAGACTGCGCGGCACGGCGTGATGCGTATGTCAGCCCTGCGTCATGCCAAAGTCGAATATCGAGGAAGCCGCCCATGATCGCCTGCCCGGCGATGGTGGCGGTAAACGTCGAGCAAGTACGAGCGCCTCGTATGCACCTGAAGACGACGGACAGAGTGAATATCAGCGCACATACGTTTCACGTGTCTGTAATGCCGTAACGGCGTAAATCGATCCCGCTGCGAATGACGCAGAGCCAGGTGAGGATCTCCGTATGGACAAGAATCGTACCGAAGGCATGAAACACGAAGTCAAGGGTGCCGTGAAAGAAGTGGCCGGCAAGGTCACCGGCAATCACGCCAAGGAAGCCGCTGGCAACATCGAGAAGAACGCCGGCAAGATCCAGAAGGAAGTCGGCAAGGCGGCGGACAAGGCGCGTGATACGGACCGTCATCATTGATCTGGCTGCGCGGGAGCCCTCTCCGGGCTCCCGCGCCCCATGACCATGTCACTACGTCGCTGGTTCGATCTCGCAAGTAAATCCGTCCGTACCGCTATCGACGGGTTTACGGACGACGAATTGATGACCCGGGCCGCGGCCCTTTCTTTCTATTCCGCATTGTCTTTCGCGCCGTTGCTGGTCCTGTTGCTGTGGGTGCTGGCCGCACTCCGGCCCGAATGGCAGAACGAGCTCGTCGACAGTCTCACCAGTGTGATCGGGATCCAGGGCGCGGGCGCAGTCAGGCTGGTGATCGACAATGCGCAGCGGCGACCCCACCTGGGTAACATCGTGGGACTCATCGGCCTGGGCATCACGTTGTTCAGCGCCTCCGCGGTTTTCACCCAGCTGCAGTCCACGTTGAATCGTGTGTGGAAGCTGCGCGCCAAGCCGGGCGAAGCCGTCGTCGGCTGGCTGCGCACACGCGCCAGGGCCTTCGGGCTACTGGTCGGCATCGCCTTCCTTCTGATCGTCTCGTTCGTCATCAACGGACTCATCAAGGCGATGATTCCCGGCGACACGACCGCCTGGCAGGTCACCGAGGCGAGTGTCTCCTTCGTTGTCTTCGCCGTTGCCTTCGGCGCCATGTACCGCGTGCTTCCCGACGCGCAGATCGCCTGGAAAGACGCCACCCGCGGAGGCATCCTCACCGCCGTGTTGTTCGCCGCCGGCAAGTTCGTGATCGGCCTGTATATCGAACGCGCCTCCGTCGGTGGAGCGTATGGCCCAGCCGGCGCCATCGTCGTCCTGCTCACCTGGGTCTATTACGCCTCGATCATCGTGCTGCTCGGCGCCGAGCTCACCCGTGGGCTCGCCGTGGCACGCGGGGCGAAAATCCGGCCGGCGGAGCACGCCGAAAGCTTTGCCGACGAAGTGACCCCCACCCGCTGAGCGGGTTGGCGCGAATCGCCGCCGACGCGGCTCCCGCTGCGCATCCACAGTGCAAAAAAAGCTTCCGCGACGTGCACGGAAGCTTCCCCTTGGCTATGTTTCGTTAACTGCTCAGGTGCAACCGCGGACCAGGAAGATCAGGATAAGGACCGGAATCGGCACACCCAGCACCCAAAGCAGGATGTAACCGATACCGCCGCGCTGCTTGTCCGCTACGGGGGTGATGTCTTTCTCTTCCATTGCTCGATGCTCCGCGGTGGATGTGGGTAGGGAGATTCGGCCGACGGCCGTGCACCGTATGTGACAGCGACGCCACGGACGTTTTCGCAACGACAAAGCCTTCGCACCTCGTGCATTATTCGTGACGGGCACTTACCAGGAAGGACGTTCATGACCCTGCTCCGCCCCACCCTGCTCGCCCTCGCCCTGGCTACCGCCGCCAGCGCCGCCAGCGCCGCCACCATGATCCGCGGCGCGCGCCTGATCGACGGCACCGGCGCGCCGCCGCGCGAGGACGTCACGCTGGTGATCGATGGCGACCATATCTCCCTCATCGGCTCGGGGCTGCGCGTGAAAATGCCTGCTGGAACCCAAGTCGTCGACTACACCGGCAAGACGATCATTCCCGGGCTGGTCTCCGACCACGGCCACATCGGATTGGTCGATGGCACGAAAAGCGGGCTGCCGACGCTGTATACCCGCGACAATGCGCTGCGTCAGTTGCGCCAGTGGCGCGCCTACGGCGTCACCACGGTCACCTCGCTGGGCGTGAACAACCCGGATGTCTTCTATCCCCTGCGGACCGACCTGCACGCCGGCAAGGCGGACGGCGCGGACCTGTTCGGTGCCGATCGCGGTATCGGGGTGCCCAACGGGGCACCTCCCGCAAAGATGATGCAGGCCGGCCCCAACCAGCTCGACCGCCCGACGACCGCCGACGAAGCGCGCGCGGACGTGGATGCCGCGGCGGCTCGCGGCACCGACCTGATCAAGATCTGGCTGGACGATTTCAACGGCAGCCTGCCCGTCAAGATGAAGCCGGAGATCTGGCAAGCGGTCATCGACCAGGCACATGCGAAGCATCTCCGCGTCGCCGCCCACGTCTATTACCTGGACGATGCACGGCAACTGGTCGACGCCGGCGTGGACATCCTCGCCCACGGCGTGCGCGACAAGCCGGTCGACCCGGGTTTCATCGAGGCGATGAAACAGCATGGCACCTGGTATGTCCCGACGCTCGACCTCAACGAGGCCGCCTTCGTCTATGCGCGTCATCCCGGATGGATGGACCAGCCCTTCTTCCTCCACGCCGTGCAGCCGGAACTCGCCAAGCAGTTCGCCGACGGTGCATGGCGCGACAAGGTCAACAACGACGGCTCGACGCCTGTGAGCGAGGAAGCCTTGCAGGTCAACCTGAAGAACCTCAAGACGCTCTTCGACGCCGGCGTGAAGATCGGTTTCGGCACGGACGCGGGCGCCATGCCGTTGCGGATTCCGGGCTTTGCCGAACATCGTGAACTCGCGTTGATGGTCGATGCCGGCCTGACCCCGTTGCAGGCCATTCACATCGCCACCCAGGGCGCCGCGCAGTTGCTCGGCCTCGACGACCGCGGCGTGCTTGCAAACGGCAAGCGAGCCGACTTCGTCGTCCTCGATGGCAATCCCGCGGACAACATCGAAGCGACGACGACCATCGATGCCGTATGGCAACGCGGCAAACAGGTGTCCGGCCGCGTCGACGCGTTCCATCCCTGAGCCGATGCAATGACCCCGACCGCCTCCGACCCGTTCGCCTTCCTGCCAGCCGAGTCGGCGACGGCGAACGAGATACGTGCGTTGGACTGGTCGTCGACGCCCATGGGTGCGCCGGAAGGATGGCCCGCCGCGCTGCGCAGCATGTTGTCGACGATGCTTTCCATTCCCCAGCCCATGTTCCTGTCCTTCGGGCCGGCGTTTACGTTCTTCTTCAACGACGCTTACCGCCCCATGCTGGGCGATCGTCTGACCGGTGCGATCGGACGCCCGTTCGAGACGCTCTGGCACGATGTCTGGCCGGAAGTGGAAAGTCATGTGCGCAGCGCGCTGGCGGGTCACGGCTCGGTTCATCGCGACATGCGGCTGATCATGACGCGACACGGAGCGCCCGAAGAAACCTGGTGGACGTTCTCATATGCACCGCTACGCGACGAGCGTGGCGAGATCATCGGCATGTACGCGGTGACCAACGAGACGACGCGCGGCGTGCGCTCCGCGCTCGCCCTGCGCGAGCTGAATGCATCGCTCGAGGTCGAGATCGACATGCGCACGCGCGAGCGCGACCAGATATGGGCGATATCGCGCGATCTCTACGTAGTGCTCGCGCGAGACGGGCACTACCGCAACACGAATCCGGCCTGGCGTAACGAGCTCGGGTATGAAGTCAGCGAGCTGGTCGGGCTCGGCTTCGAGGAGCTGGTCCATCCCGACGACCTCGATCGGGCACGCGATGCGGTGAGCCAGATGTTCGACGGCGAGGTGGTCGAAGACCTCGAGCTGCGCCTGCGCGCGAAAGATGGAAGCTACCGCTGGTTCGCGTGGACCTGCGTTCCCGATGGCGACGTCGTCTACGGCATGGGTCGCGACACCCAGCGCCGCCGCGATATCGACGAGCAGCAACGCCATGCACAGAAACTGGAAGCCCTCGGCCGCCTGACCGGTGGCATCGCACACGATTTCAACAACATCCTTGGCGGCATCGGCGGCGCGATCGAAGTCGTCGCCGAACGCCTGGACAACGGCCGCGTCGACGGTACGCGTCGGTTGCTCGACGCCGCCGGCGGTGCGGTCAAGCGCGCCGCCGGCCTGACCCATCGGCTGCTCGCGTATGCCCGCCAGCAAGCCCTCTCGCTGTCCGACGTGGATGCGAACACGCTGGTCGGCGAACTCGAACTCCTGCTTCGCCCGCTGATCGGTGAGCGGATAACCCTCGACTTGCAGATGCACGAAGGGCTTTGGCGCACCTTGTCGGATGCCAGCCAGCTCGAAAGCGCCATCCTCAACCTGGCGATCAACGCGCGGGACGCCATGCCGAACGGCGGTACCCTGGCCATCCATACGCGCAACGTCGCCCATGCCGACATCGGCAGGGGGCGCCGCGACTATGTGGTGATCGCCGTCAGCGATACCGGCACCGGCATGTCGTCCAGCGTGATCGAAAAGGCCTTCGATCCGTTCTTCACCACCAAGCCCATCGGCCAGGGCACCGGCCTCGGGCTGTCCATGGTCGATGGGTTCGCACGACAGACCGGCGGTCGCGCGATCATCGATTCGACGCCCGGCCAAGGCACGACAGTGAGCCTCTGGCTGCCTCGGCATGTCGGCGAAAGCGCGGCCGGGCACGCCCACATCGATGCCGCGGTCGCGCGCGGACAAGGACAGCATGTCCTTCTGGTCGAAGACGAGGAGATACTGCGTTCGATTGCCCGCGAGGTGCTGGAAGAAGCAGGCTACCGGGTCAGCGATTGTGCCGAAGCCTACGAGGCGTTGCGCCAGATCGATAGCGGACCGCCCCCGGACCTGATGTTGACCGATATCGGCCTGCCGGGCATGGATGGCCGCCAGCTGGCGCTGGCGGTCCGCGAAACCTTGCCGAACCTGCCGATCCTCTTTGTGACCGGCTATGCGTGGGACGCCTTCGCGCAGTCGCCGTCGCTGCCCGAGCGAACGGCTATGCTGAGCAAGCCGTTCTCGGTCCACGCCCTGATCGACGCCGTCGCGGATCTGTTGGCCGGGACGGCGACGTAACGCCAGCCATCCATTTCGTTGACCCATGCCCACGGACACTGCGCACATGAACCGAATGCGCTATTACGCCCTGCTAGCCCTCATCGCGGCGACGATAGCGATCGTCGTGGTCGGCGGCATCATGAAGGGCGGTCCGGCCGGCGATACGCCCGACGACGGCGCGCGGGCACCACGCTCGCACCCGTCGGAACGTTAAGCGGGTTCTACCTCGCCCGGCGCCAGGGCGGCGTCGTGGGACGCGGCGGAGCGTTGCATGGCGACCAGGAAATCGACGCCGTAACGCATGACGAACGGCGCCACCGTGCCGGGCATGAAGCCATCGGGCCACGGCATGGCGGCGGTATCGGTGTCTTCCACTACGGGTGTACTGACTTGCGTGACTCGACGTGCCATGGCCTTGACGGCCCCCTTTTGGTGTTCCCCCATCGCTCTTACTAAGGCAAAACAGGGGCAAGGTCAATGGGTCGACCCTCTGCGACAAAAGAGCGCGGTGGGATGACTGCGCCTGTCGCCCCCTCGCGCCGGGCCTAGAATCGACATGCACTCCGTGAGTGCCGGAGGTTAACCGTGTCGACTGCATCAGCCATCGCCAGCCACGCCAACGCCACTCGACGACCATCCATCTGCTGCAACGATTCATGCCGGCATGCTGCCGCGTGCGAGGCTACCCGTGGCGGCGACCCCGCGCTGCTCGAGATGCGCGATCTGGTCGAGCGCGTGGGACCCTTCTCCGAAGGGGACCGGCTCGTCCAGCCCGATGCCCCCCACCGCGCGTCCTTCGCCGTGCTCAGCGGCCTGGCAAAGACCGTCGGCGAGGGGCGCGTGATCGCCTTTCATCTGCCCGGCGAGCTGTTTGCGCTCGACGTGCCACGCACCGGGACGCACAGCGCGTCGGTGGTGGCCGTCGGCAAGACATGGTTCTGCCGATTTCCCCGCACCGCCACCGACGCACTGTGCGAACACAGTGAAGCCGTTGCCGTCCATCTGCGTACCCTGCGCCGCCGCGAGCGTGCCTTTACCCGCCGCGCCGCCGACGGCAACGCCGCCGAGCGCGTGACCTCGTTCCTGCTTGAATTGCTCGATCGTCGTCGTCGCGTGGAGGGTTCCGGCAGCAGCTTCGTCCCGCTGCCGATGTCCCGCGACGATATCGGTTCGTACCTGGACATGAGTGCGGCCACGGTCACCCGCATGCTGGCGAAATTGCGAAGCCAGGGATCCATCGCCATCCGTGCGGATGGCGTGGATGTACTCCATGAAGCATCCCTGCGCGGCTGATCGCTACAGCTTCACCCGCACGCCGACGGTAAAGAACCGACCGACCACGCCGTTCTGCGCGTAGGTCGGGTTGTAGTTCAGCGCGGCATAGTTGAGCGGGTCGAACGGGGCCTTCTTGTCGAACGCATTCATGATCGAGCCGGTGATCGCTACCTTGTCCGTGAGGTCGTAACGACCGGTAAGGTCGACGTCCGTGAACGAGGCCATCCGGCAGTTTGCAGGGACGTTCGCACCGGTGTCCGTATTGGTCGAGAAACAGCCCGAGGTGACGTCCGGCGCGGTCAGCTTGAGGCCGCTCGTGTAGTACACCGTGCCGGTGATGGTCGCCTTGCCGAACGAGATGCTGTTTGCCCACGAGCCACGGTAACGCGGCGTACCCGCCCCCGACGATACCCCGTAGGGCCCATGGGTGCCGACGAATTCCAGCTGCGTACCGTCCTCCAGGGTCAGCTTCCAGCTGATGATCTTGGTCAGGTTGATTTCGCTGGTGAAGCGCACGTTCTCACTGAAGTCGTGGCCCGCCTTGAGGTCGAGGTCGAAGCCCTGGGTCTTCAGCGAGTTCTGGTTCACCCATGGCGCCGCGACGACCAGGGGCCGTGGAAGCGCGCCGGGCGCCGCCGGATCCGGAACGTCCGGCACGATCGCCGAACCGGCCGGCAGCGGCTGGCCGGCGAAGTACGCGTCGAGAACGGCGTTCGGATCCTGCTGCGCGATCACCCCGGTTTTCTTGATCCGGTAGAAATCCAGCGAAGCACTGAGGTCCTGGGTTGGCTGGTAGAGCAAGCCGAACGTATAGCTCTTCGATCGCTCCGGCTGGATCTTCGGATTGGAGGTGGTGAGGAAGGCGAGCGGATACGGCTGCACGTAGCCGCTGTTGCCGTGCGCATTCTGGAAATCCACCGGTGGCGTGAATGTCGCGAAGCCCTCGCTCTGGCTGTTGCCGCTCTCGGAGAAACCCGGTGCACGGTAGCCTTTCGAGAACGTGCCGCGCACGGCCAGCTGTTCGAACGGCTTCCACTTGAAGCCGATCTTCGGCGAGAAGTTGTTGCCGAAATCCGAGTAGTGGTCGAAGCGACTGGAAGCATCCACCTCGAAGGACTCCGTGAACGGCGCATCCAGTTCGACATAGACGCCGCCCACCGTCCGTTGGCCGCGCGTGCGCGCGACACCCAGACCCTGCGCCTGCAGGTTCGCGTTGAGATCTGGGTCGTTCTGCTGCTCGTGGCGCACATCCACGCCCGTGGCCAGGCCCAGCGATCCGCCGCCCATGTCCATCAGGGGACGCGTCACATGGAAGTCGAGCGATTGCAGGTCGCTGGTCGATGTCTTCTGCAGGGTCGGCGATAGCGCAGCAAGCAGTTCGCGCGAGTTCGCCGAGGGGTTGACGAAGTTGTACGTGCCATTGGTGACCGCGGAAATCAGGGCGCCGTAGTTGAGCAGCCCGTTCAGGCGCGTATCCAGCGAATCGTGGTTGATCACCAGCGCCGTGTCGTAGTTCCACTCGCCCCACTGCCCGGTGAGCCCGCCCACCAGCCTCAGATTGTGGTTGTCGGTCTGGCCGCTGGCCAGGGCACTGGGGAACGAATAGTTGATCAACGCCGCGCTACCCTGGGCCGCGAACGGGTTGTTCGGATTGAGCGAGCCGTCGGGCAGGGTCGCCGGCAAGGCGATCGCGTTGGTGTTGTTCGGCGTACTGGCCTGGATCTGCGCCGGGGTACCCGGGAACGTCGTCTTCACCTCGTAGTAGCTCGCGCCGATATAGGCCTGCACCGTATCCGATAACTTGATGGTGAAGCGGCCATATAAACCGCCCCGCTCCGTGGTCGGTTGGATGGCGGTGTACAGCGCACGGTTCTGGGCACAGTAGCTGCCCGGATTCGCCGGATCGTCCGTCACCAGCGTGCCGAGCGAACCGCATGCTTGCAGCGGCTGCGCAAGGGCGCCGGGGTCGGCCACGCCGGAGGTCACGTCGCCCGGCCGTGACAGCGTACCCGGCGTCACCGTGCCGTAGATCGAACCGGAATTCTGCGAGGGCTGGCCGCCGATGAGGTTGTTGCCGCCGCTACGCCGCAGATCCGCCGTGTTGTACGGATAGCCGCGATCGCGGGTCATGATCGCGTCGTCCTTCTGGTACTCGGCGCTGAAGTAGGCGTTCCAGCCGTCCTTCCTCAGATCGCCGCCACCGAACAACACGGTGCCGCGTTTCGTCGTCCCACCGCCATGCTGGGAGGTTCCCACATCGGCAGTGAACTCCGCCCCCTTGAACGAGGGCTTGAGGATGATATTGACCACGCCGGCGATGGCGTCGGCACCGTACAGCGACGACGCACCATCCTTCAGCACTTCGATACGGTCGATCGCGTTCGAAGGAATCGTGTTCAGATCGACAAAGGATCGCTGGCCGTCATCGGTCACCGGGTAATTCGCCGCACGCCGGCCATCGATCAGGACGAGCGTCGAGTTCACCGTCAGGCCGCGCAACGCAACGCCCGTCGAACCGACGGCGAAGCCGGCGGTGAACGAGGCCGGGATGGAACCGCTGTTGTCGGCCGAGATGGAGCGGACAACGTCCGATACGGTGGTCAGTCCGCTCTTCTGGATCTGCTCGGCGGTGATGGTCGTCACGGGCGACGGCGTCTCCACATCGATACGTGGCAAGGCCGAGCCGGTGACCGTGATCGCGGTCAGCTCCGTGGTCTTCTGCTGGCCGTCCGGCGGCGGGGTTTGCGCGGGCGTCGCCGCGGGCGCAGGCGTGGCGGGTGGCGCGGGCGGTGTCTGCGCCGAGGCCTGGGCACAGGCGCAGGCCAGTGCGGCGGCGATGGACAAAGCGAGGCCTTGACGCCGAAGCGCCATGTCTTTTTTCGTTTTCATTGTGAGTCTCCGGGCCTTAGGGGAGTTGGGCTGGGACCTGACGACCCGGAGAATGAGAACGCAACGAGACATTCACAGGGACGCAAGGAAAACTTACGCCGTGTAAACACGTTGCACCATCGGCCATTCGGAATAACTTGCAAGCCCCGAACTGGCACGGGCTATGCAGTGGCGACGCGGACCATCAGCCTGGTTTGGACGCCTTGCGCAGGGGGTCGAGCAACCGGCGCAAGCCGTTGTGATCCAGCTCGAGCATGATCGCCAGGAGGCGACCCAGCTCTCCCGGAGGAAACCCCTCGCGGGCGAACCACGCGAGGTAGTTTCCGGGCAAGTCGGCGATGGCCCTGCCCTTGAACTTGCCGAACGGCATCACGGCCGTGGCCAGCTTGGCCAGATCCTGGCGGAAGGCGTCATGGGGATCGGTATGGGGATCGGTCATGCCGCCATGTTAACTGCCTACTCGTCGCCGGGATCGAACCCCTCTCTCTCCTTCATCAGCTTGCGTGCCGCCGCCACGCCGAGGGTCATGCCTTCGGCGCAGGCCTCTTCTTCGTTTTCGTGCAAGGTGACGCAGAGCTTCTCGGCGATTTCCTCGCCGTCCTCGCTTATCACGTACTTACCGCGCCAGCGCCCGGGTTTGGCGACGTAGCACGTGCCTTCCACGTCGAAGTAACCGATCTTTCGATGCGTCATGGGTGGGATGTTCCTCCTTTCTCACCCCATCGTATGCATCGCGCATCAAGGTGATGTGCAGCCCTATTGGAGGCCGCTCACCGGACGCTTGGCATTCGACTCGAATTCACGCCAGATGCCGTCGGCGCCTTCGACCGATACCAGTACTTGCAAGCCGTTCTGGGCGCCCAGCAGCTTTGACTGCTGCACGGCATACGCGATCGCGCCCACGCGCGTTTCGAAATTTTCCATGGGCACGCCATTCATCTGAACGTGCCAGAGCCCCGCGAGATCGGGGTGGAACGGAATGTCGTAGATCACCAGTGCCATGGATCGGTGGGTAACCCTGAAAAGTCGTACGAAGGCTCGAGAAACGCTGCGGATGGCGAAGATTATCCGTTCGCGAATGCCCCCACAATGGAAGGATGACGCACTGTTTTCTTCACGCCGAACTCACGACGGAAGGCGTTCCCGGACGTGAACGATAGACCAGCAGGCGTGACCGATGGCCGGTGCCGCGGCGTGGCGTTCGTCTAGACTTTGCCGATGACGACACCTCGCCTCCTGTTCGCACTGCCCCTCTTGTTCGGCCTGGCCGGTATGGCCGGCGCTCAGACCGCCCCGACAAGCCCGCCCGTTCCCGCCGGAGCGAGCAGCGTTCCCACGCTCGAGGCGGTGACCGTCAGCGGCGTGCAGCCCGGTCCTGGCCTGTGGAAGGCCACCAAGGGCGAGCACACCTTGCTCATCCTCGGCAGCCTGGCACCCCTGCCGCAGAACATGACCTGGAAGTCGGACGAGATCGACGACGCCCTCGCCCATTCCAACGAGCTGATCCTCCCGCCGAAGGTGGAGATCAAGCCCAACGTCGGTTTCTTCGGCAAACTCGTGCTGCTGCCGTCACTCGTGGGCGTCCGTAACGCGCCCGACGGCGCGACGCTGAAGGACACGGTGCCGGCGGATGTCTACGCGCGCTGGCTGACGGTAAAGGCCCGTTACATCGGCGACGACCGTTCCGTGGAGCGATATCGCCCCATCTTCGCCGTGGTCGAGCTGTACAAGAACGCCGTCAAGAAGAGCGGCCTGGGCAAGGCAGGCGTCATCACACGCACGGTCGCCGCCATCGCCACCAAGTACAACGTCAAGCAGACCCCCGTGCAGTACACGTTGATGGTCGACGATCCACGCAAGGCCGTGAAGGAATTCAAGCGTTCGACGTTGGACGATCTCTCCTGCTTCACGCTCAGCGTCGACAACATCGATGCGCAGCTCGCCGACATGACCCGACGCGGCAACGCGTGGGCCACCGGCGATATCGCCGCGCTCCGCGACGACCGCACGGCGAAGCAGCGCGCGGCCTGCCTGGATGCCGTCACCGACGGCGGCGTGGCGCAACGGATCGGTCTCACCGACATTCCCAAGGCGGTAAAGAACGCGTGGCTCGCCGTGGTGGACACCGCCATGGCCCACGACACCCAGGCCGTCGCGATCGTACCGATCGAGGATCTGCTCGGCGACGACGGCTACCTGGCCGCGCTCAAGGCCAGGGGCTATAGCGTCGAGGCGCCCGACGACGGCGACTGAGCCGACGTCGGAACCCGTGCCGGCGGCACGTCCTTACGGATGATCGCCGAGAAGTCGTCACCGGGTTTCGTCGACCTGGCCTGGTCGGTGATCCGGCCGAGGCGTCGCCATTCGTCCACCGACAGCCGAGCGTCCAGCGCACCGTTGTCGCGCAGGTAGCCAGGCAGGTAGCCGGTGAGCAGCAGGCGGATATCGAACGGCAGGCCGCTGTCGATGCGCCGCGCCATGCGATAGACGATCGTCGTGCAGTTCGAGGTCACCGTGTTGTAGAAGCGGGGGCGCTCGACCAGGTCGTTCGCCGCATCGACGTAGGACAGGAACAGGGACCGCATGGCTTCCTTCGGCATGCGCAGTGGAAAGATGTAATCGTCCTCGCCACGCACATTGGTCCGCACCCGCACGATGTCATGCTCGTCGGCGGCGATCAGCACCAGTTCGAACTGCTTGAAGAAACCGCCGACTTCCGAGAACGCCTCGCCCTTCTCACGGCGGATCTCCATCGAAAAGACCACGTGCCGGCCATCGTCGAAGCCAAACGACAACATGGCGTGCGCGATCGCCTCGCTCGACCAGTAAGAAAGGATCGCGTCGGCCGAGACGAGGTGGTCCAGATCGTAATCGCGCGTCTCCCAGCGGGCATCGTAGTCGTCGTCGCTGCGCCAGTCGAAGTCGCGCACGTTGTGCAGGGTGACCCGGGAACCATGGACCTCGCCGGAAAGCAGCCGGGCGACGTCGTCGGACCAGACGCGGTCGTTACGCGGCCGGATCGTGGTCCACCAGCCGATGAGCAGAGCCAAGGCCACAGCCAGGCCGATCGGCGCCCACCACGCCCGCCAGCCGAACAGGGCCAGCAACAGGCCGACATACAGCACGCTCCAGAGCACCGCGCCTGTCGCGCGCGCCGGGACCGGGCCGGGCAACTGGTAGAACAAGGCGATCGCTCCCCAGGCACCGGATACGAACAGCAGCACGCCGGCCACGGCTCCCGCCACAGTGCGGGCGAGCATCCTGCGTTTTCTCATGGGTAAAGGGCTTCCGGATGGCTCATGGGGCAAGCATGGCCGAAATCACCTATTCGGACTATGGCGCACCGCGACAAAGCGGGTTATTTTCGGTACGAAGCCGGGCAGTCGGCCATGGCAAGCGCTGTTTTCGAGGGGATCTGGCATGGTCCGTTTTCCGGCGATACCGCAGGCGATCGTCTTCGACCTCGACGGCGTGCTCTTCGATACCGAAGCGCTCTACCGTGACGCCCTGCTCGCTGCGGCAGCGGACGTCGGCATCCACATCCCGCTATCCCTCTGCCAGCGCATGGTCGGCCTGCACGGACACGCGGCACGCATGCTGCTTCGCGAATACGTCGGCGACGAAGTCGACCTCGACGCCGTCTGGGCGGGCGCCTCCGAGCGTTATCACGCGATGTTCGAGACCGATCTCCGGCTGAAACCCGGGGTCACCGCCCTGCTCGACACCCTCGACGAATTCGGCCTGCCTCGCGCCATCGCTACCTCCTCGCCGCACGGCACGGCCATTCACCACCTGGAAGCGTTCGGCCTGCGCGATCGTTTCGACGCCCTCGTCGCGGCGGGCGACTGCGAGCGCTGCAAGCCCTACCCCGACCCCTACTTGCGCGCGGCGCGCATCCTCAACAAGCCGGCCAACTGCTGCCTCGCCCTCGAAGACTCGCAGGCCGGTGTCCGCTCCGCCGTGGCGGCGGGGTTGCCGACGATCATGGTGCCCGACCTGCAACAGCCCTCGGCCGAGCTCCGCCGGCTGTGCGCCGGCATCGTGCCCGACCTGGACGTCGTCAACGACTGGCTGCGCCAGGCCTGCGGTGCCGCCAGTCGCGACGTCCCGATCCATTGATCACTCCGGACTGGACCCGCCGATAGCGTCGTGCACCAGCACGGCAGCGACCTGGTCGCCCTCGTCGTCGACCACGGGATAAGCCGAGCCCTGCATCGTCTGCCGCGAACCATCCGGCCGGCGGACCACCCAACGCGCATGCTTGCTGGTCTCACCCTTGAGGACGGCACGGGACAGCGGCAGGTCCTCGGACGGATAGGGCCGCCCCTCTTCGGTGAAGATGCTGTACATCCGACTGTAGTCGTCCGGACCTACCGCCAGCCGAACCCATCCGTGCAGCTCGGCCGCGCGCTCGTTCACGTGGACGATGTCGCCTCGTGCATCGGCGACGATCACGCCGAACGACGTATCCTTTAGGCTGCGCCACGGGTGGCCCCCGAAGGTCCACGGCTCGTCGAAACTGATACGCGACATCTCACCCCCGTTACGATGCCAGGCGAATCGTCGGCTTCCGACGATATGTCGGCCATAGTGGAGAAAAGCGCCGGCTGCCACAAGGGAACGACGTCGCGTCCACCCGCCCTGCGTGGACACCAGCGAAGACGGGCGTCTGTTGAAAGGGGAGAAAGTCAGGCCCTGCCGGTCGCCGACACGCCGATGCTGGCCGGCGCCTTCGCGTGCACGGTGGCGCGTCCGCAGGCTTCCCGGATCGCGTGTTCGAGTTGCTGCGCGCTGTACGGCTTGCAGACCAGCGGTGCGAAGTAACGGACGGGGATATCCGGCGGCATGGCACCGGTGGCAAGCACATACGGAATACCGCGACGGATCAGCTCGTCCAGTGCGGGGTAAGCCATGACGCCCTGTAGATCGAGGTCCACGACGGCGACATCGCAGCGCTCCACGTGCGCGACGCGGATCGCGTCTTCGATGCATCCCGCACAGGCGACCACCTCGTAGCCCAGCCGTCCGACGAGCAGATCCGTCAGCGCCGCGGCCAACCCGGAATGGTCTTCGAAAATGATCGCGCGCGGCGTGGCAAGTTCAATGCTCATGAAAGCCTCGATCTCGGCTTTGGGGGAAGCTGTGGACCAAGCTACTACCGAATTTGCACGTTGAACATAGACCAACAGGTAGATTTTTACCCCTTTCGATCCGCAATTTCACGAACGTAGAAGCATGCGGTTCATTAGCTCGATTGAATCGCCAAGCCGTCATGTCGGATCAACGTACGTCGTCGGGTTCCACGATAAACGGAGGTGCGCCACCCTCTCCTTTATTCTTCGCCCCGATGTCGTCCCCTACCCTGGCAAGGCGTTGCACGATACGTCCGCTGTCGCGCCTCAGCCGGTCGCCGGGTTCGCCGGCCTGTGCGCTGGCCACCAGCGCGGCCTGCGCCTGTTTCAGCCGCACCACGCCGAGGTTGTACAGCGCCTGCGCATGATCGGGCCTGATCCTGATCGCATGTTCGTAGGCCAGCCCGGCATCGTCGAGTTTTTGCAGGCGGAAGCGGGCATTGCCCAGGCGGTACCACGCATCCGCATCGTCGGGCATGGCGGCGACCACGGACGCATACAGATCGGCCGCACGGTGGATATCCCCGGCGGCATAGGCCTGGTTGGCGGCCTGCTCATCCCCCGCCGCGTCCGCGGCGCGATCCGGCGGAGCGAGCGTGGCATGCCCGGCACATCCGGCAAGGGCGGCAAACGCAGCGACCAGGGACAGTCGGGAGGTTCCACGTGTCGTCACGTTTGCAACTCCTCTGGGACAGGGCAGACACCACCTTGCCCCTCACGAGCGCGATCCGTCAAATAAGCCGCGCGCGACCGGTCAGCGCGCGAGCCACTGGGCGGCCAGTGCGAGGGCGGCCGGCAAGGCCTGCACGTAGAGGATCCGGCGGCTTGCGGTGAGTGTCCCCCACAGGCCCGCGACCACGACGCAGCCCAGCCCGTAGAACACGAAGGCCGTGGCGAACGGTTCGCGCAAGGCCAGGCCGAGGACCAACGCGACCACCAGAAAGCCGTTGTAGAGGCCCTGGTTCGACGCCAGCGCCGCGCTGTCGCGCGCGAATTGGGCCGTGATGCCGAAGACCTTCGGCCCGCGGGTGCGCCACAGCGCCATTTCCAGCAGGACGATATAGAGGTGGATGAGGATCACCAGGACGGTGAGTACGGTAGCGGCGACGGCCATGGCGATCCTTTCCTTGAGAGTGACGGGGATTCTACTTAGGCCGGATGGCGGATTGCAGGGGCCCGCCGCCGACGCTTTCATTAGCGGATGGGTAACGTCATGGCAGCGCAGGAGATCTCACTGGAAGCCCTCGGGCTGCTCCAGGCCCTGTTGCACCACGACTACTTCGAGGCGCAGTTCCGTGCCAACCACGTGGCCCGGCACGCCCTCGAGCACGAGCACCTGCCCGTGGCCGACGCGGCCGAGCGGATCGAGGGGTTGCTGGAAAGTGGCTGCCCGAACAGCGTGGAGTTGCGTATCGCCCTGCGCATTCTCGCCGCGTCGGTCGACAGCATGCAGCTGATCGCGCTGGACCGCGCCGGGCGCCTTCTTTGACCTAGACAGGCGGCGGCGGTCGTCGGGTAGGATCGGGGCATCCCTTACGGAGGTGCCCATGACCAGCGAGAACGACGGAATCAACCCGGCCGCCGAACCCAGCGGCACAGGCTGCGTGGAATGCCTTGCCGCCGGCACGTGGTGGTTTCACCTGCGCCGCTGCGCCGAGTGTGGCCACATCGGCTGCTGCGACGATTCGCTGCACAAGCATGCCAGCAAGCATGCCCATGCCACCGGCCACCCGGTGATCCAGAGCTTCGAGCCCGGCGAGGACTGGTTCTACGATTATCGTACCGGCGACATGTTCGACGGCCCCTCGCTGAAGCCACCGCACAGCCATCCCCGCGACCAACCGACACCCGGACCGGAGGGCCTCGTGCCACGCCACTGGCAGGCCGTGCTGGCGCGCGGCGAGGAAGGCGCATGAAGGCGATCGTCTTCGAGGAATTCGGGGCCGCCGACGTTCTCCATCTGCACGACGTCCCGGAACCCGAACTGCGCGATACCGATCTGCTCGTACGCAACCATGCGGCCGGCGTAAATCGCGCCGACATCATCCAGCGCACCGGTGGCTACGGTAAGGACAGCTTCGGCGACTCGGCGATCATGGGCCTGGAGATCGCCGGGGAGGTCATCGCGATGGGCAAGGACGTCCGCGGTTTCGCCAAGGGCGACCGCGTCATGGGCATCGTCGGTGGCGGTGGCTATGCCGAACTTGCCCGGATCGACTATCGCATGGCAATGCCGATCCCCGAGGGCATCGACTATGTCCAGGCGGCCGGCATCCCGGAGGCCTTCGTCACCGCCCACGAAGCGGCCTTCCACCTCGGCCGGCTCGACGCCGGCGAGAGCATCCTCATCCATGCCGCGGCCAGCGGCGTCGGTTCGGCGGCCGTGCAACTCGCCCATGCGGCAGGCGCGCGGGTGTTCGGTACGGTGAGCACCGGAAAAGTCGAACGCGTGCGTCAGCTCGGCGCGGACGTCGCCATCGATTACAAGACCGACGACTTCGCCAAGGCGATCGAGCGCGAGACCGCCGGCAAGGGCGTCGACGTGATCGTGGACTTCATCGGCGCGCCCTATTTCGAACGTAACCTGGCTTCGCTCGACTTCGGTGGGCGTCTGGTCGAGGTCGGTCTGCTCGGCGGCGCGAAGGGCGCCTCCCTGCCGCTGGACCGCCTGCTCTATCGCCACCTGCAGATCATCGGCACGGTGATGAAGTCGCGACCGCAGGGGGTCAAGCAGGCCATGACACAGCGCTTTCGCGATCGCTGGCTGCACGCCTTCGCCGATGGCACGCTGGTGCCGGTCATCGACACCCGCTTCCCTCTCGCCGAAGCGGCGCAAGCGCATCGACGCATGGAGTCTTCGTCCAGTATCGGTAAGATCATCCTTACCATGTAGCTGCAAAGACGAGCTTGACGATGAGTGAGACGATTAACTGGGCCGATTTCGAGAAAGTGATGCTGGTCGCGGGAACCGTCGTCCGCGCCGAGGTTTTTCCCGAAGCGAAACGTCCCGCCTACCTGATCTGGGTAGACTTCGGCCCGCATGGCGAACGCAAGACCAGCGCGCAGGTCACTGGCGTGTATCGACCGGAGGACCTCGTCGGCCGGCAGATCGTCGGCGTGATCAACTTTCCCGAGAAGCAGATCGGGCCGGTACGCTCGCAGTTCCTGCTGACGGGGTTCCACACGGACGAAGGCGTGGTGATCACGACCGTGGAGCGGCCCGTGCCCAACGGCACGCGGATGGCCTGAAAGCCCTCGCAGTCAACACCCGCTGCGCCGCCGACGCGGGAAGCATCCGACGGCGCAGGTGGGTTTACTTGGCAGGCGTAGCGAACACCGGATCCTTGAGTCCCGCGATCGTGTGCGAACCGCCCGCTTGCATCTCGAGCACCACGATGTCGTTTCGCCCCTTCTTCAACCAGGAGGCCGGGACATAAAGCGACTGCTGCGGTCCGATATTCCAGAACCGGCCCAGGTGATGGCCGTTGACCCAGACGTTGCCCTTGTTCCAGCCGCGCATATCCAGGAAGCTGCCGTCCGGCTTCGCCATGGTGAAGCTGCCGTGCCAGAACGCAGGTCCCTGCCCTGCGCCGCCCGGCGCGAAATGCAGGCCGGAGAGGTCGTCCAGCGGTAGCGGGTAGACCGACCAGTCGAGCACGTCTTCGCCGCCGACCTGCACCGAATAGGTGATGCCCTTGTACTCGTCGGCCATGTCGGGGTCGATATTGATGCGGCCCATGTTCTCGACGACGAGGTCCAGCGTGCTGCCGGCTTTCACGTCCACCGGCATCTCGTGCTGATCCAGGCGCCGGTCGAGCGTACCGAGCGGCTTGCCGTCGGCGAGCACGGTGGCGTAATCGCGCACGTCGTTCACGTCGAGCTTGCCCTTCGCGTCGGCGTCGAGCACCTTGCGATAGAGGATCAGGCCGTAGTTCTGGCCGAAGGTCTCCATGCCATGCGGCGTGCGCGTGGTCTGCGCTTTCGACAGGCCGGGCAGCGCGTCGAGCAGGCTCACCGAGGTATCGAGGGTGAAGCGCGGGATGGCCACGGTCGGCGACGAGGCCGGCGGCTTGGGCAGCGTCTCGCCCTTGGGCAAGTGCGCGGCGATGACCTTGCGCAACGCCTCGTACTTCGGAGTGAGGCGCCCGGCCTCGTCGATCGGGGAGTCGTAGTCGTAGCTTGTCGTGACCGGGAGGTAGTGCGAATCCTCGTTGTTCGCGCCGTTCATCCAGCCGAAGTTGGTCCCGCCGTCGACCATGTACAGATTGAACGAGATACCGTTATCCATCATCCACGAGACCGCGCTGGTCACGTCGGCGACGTCGCGCGTCTTGTGCGCCTGGCCCCAGCGATCGTACCAGCCGGTCCAATACTCACCGGCCATGCGCGGCATGCCTTCCATCAACGGGGCCGAGCGGCGAAACGCACGCTCGGTCTGCTTGCCATCACCGGTGAAGTTGATGACCGAGACCAGGCCAGGCAAGGAGCCGCGCGGCATCCACGTCGGCCCGGGGCCGTTGGAGGTGAACATCGGGATGTCGAAGCCGGCATCGATCATCTGCTGGTGGATCGCTTCGAGGTAGTCGTGATCGTTACCGACGTAGCCGTATTCGTTCTCCACCTGGACCATGAGGACCGGGCCACCACGACTGCTCAGCAGCGGCGCCAACTCCTGGTTGAGCCGCTTGAACCACTCGGCACTCGCCTTGAGGAAACGCGGATCGAACGAACGGATGCGCAGGCCGGGCGTGCGCAGCAACCACGCCGGAAAGCCACCGAACTCCCACTCCGCGCAGACGAAGGGGCCCGGACGCACGATGACGTTGAGGCCCTCTTCCTTCGCTGTCCGCACGAACGCCGCGATGTCGCGGTCGCCGCTGAAATCGAACTTGCCCGGCTCGGGCTCGCTCTCGTTCCAGAACGCGTACGTGGTGATCGTGTTGAGCCCCATCGCCTTGGCTTTGCGCAGGCGATCGCGCCAGTCCGCGCGGGGAATGCGCGGATAGTGCATTTCACCCGAGCGGATCACGTAAGGCTTGCCGTCGAGCAGGAACTGGCCGTGATCGACCGCGAAGTGCGGCGGCGTGGCAGCGACAGGCGCGGCCAAGGAAGGAGTAGCCGCGCCCGCTAGCAGGCAGGTCGACAGGAGCAGACTCAGGCGCTTCATCGTGTCTTCCGCAGGTGTGAAGCGTCAGAACTTACCTACGCAGCCCATAGAGAGCAAGGACGTCCGTCACACGGCGCGCCCCTTCCCTGGCGGACGCCGATAAACTCATACAATATCAAAAGCCTGGGTAGGCGTGCCCTGGTGATACGCCATGCGCCAGTCACCGCTCGATGATCCACGAAGCCGTGCGAGCGAGATCACGAGGGCGATCCGCCGGCGCTCACGCGGTAAAAAAGCTCGGCGAAATCTCGACCGCGAACGGGTCGTGCAGGCGCACTTCGCGGGCGTCCGCCGAGACGATTTCATAGGGTACGTAGATAAAACGCGCATATCCCTTCGACTCCAGATGGACGCGAACGCCATCCTTCGCCGGCGCTTCGAACTCGTCGGGAATCGTCACGTTCGCCACCAGCGCCGCGGCGAGTGCCTCCGCGGGTCGGCCAGTCGAGAAGCGCTCGAAGATCACGCGATAGACGTCTTGCGCCTCCGGCTCGCCGTCACCCTCATGACCGGGATCGGCGGCCAGCTTGCCCTCTTCCGACACTGTGGCGCCGAACGGATAGAAGTCGCCGTTTTCCTCCAGCATCTCCTTCGCAAAATCCATCGAAAAGGTGAGTAGCTGGTTGAGCCGTTCCTGCGTGACATCCATACGAATTCCTCGAGCGCGTCGATCGGCGACAGGTGGAAGCATCGTATATCGGACGGTCTAAGACTTCCAATCTAAGTAACTGTCGCCGAACCTGAAATATAGGGCTATAGCGCGCATTTCGGCCCGGAGGACACGGCGAAGCACCCTTTACCTCGTCGGCACGCAGAGTAGGCTGGCCTGGCTGGGACTCGGAGAAGAGGACGGTTCCGGCACCGTGGGGCCATCTGAGCTATCCGGGCAGATCTTGGCGACGCACACCGCAGTCGGAGATTGGCGATGAAGAAGATGCTTATCGGTGGAGTGCTCCTGACACTCCTGCTTCCGTTCCAAGTCATGGCGCAAAGTGCCTTCGATGGCACCTGGAAGGTCGACATCAGTAAGGTGAAGTCGTCCAACAAGCCCATGATCATTACCTTGAAAGACGGCGAGTACTCGTGCGACTGCACACCGCCCATCAAGATCAAGGCCGACGGTGCCGACCATCCGGTGACGGGTCATCCGCGTATCGATACCGACTCGGTGAAAATCGTCGACAAACACACGATCGTCGAAACCACGAAGAAAAACGGTGCCGTGGTCAACACCAGAACCACCACCGTCGCCCCTGACGGCAAGACAGCGACCTTCGCATCGGTCAGTACCCGCGAAAGCGGCACAGCTACCGTCAAAGGTACCCTGACGCGCACGGCCGCCCCCGCACCCGGCTCGCATGCCGCCGCCGGCTCATGGGTGACGAGCAGCTACCAGAGCGCGTCGGACAACATGACCGGCTACACGTATAAGGTCGACGGCGACACGATCAGCATGAACGACATGCGCGGTGAGTCGTACACCGCAAAGCTCGACGGCAAGCCTGTGCCTTATAAGGGCGATCCGGGTACGGAGACGATCTCGGTCAAGATGGTCGGCAACGCCCTCGAAGAGACCACCACGATGGGCGGGAAGACGACGTCGGTCGCAACGTCGACCGTTTCGCCAGACGGTAAGACCATGACCACCGTCATCCGCTACGAACCGAGCAAGCGCGACATAACCCTGGTCGCCATGAAGCAGTAGGTACCAAGCCCGGCTCCCCCGCCGGGCTTCTCCCCAATCTGGAGCCGCGCGTGGTCACGCCGCGTTCGCCGCCTTCCAATGCAACGCGGCGTGCGCCTGTGCCGTGCATTGCACGCCAGCGCGGGTGATCTTCCCGATCGCCTCGAGCGCAAGCGCCATGCGCTGGCAGTCCACGCTGTCGGACTCATGGACAAGCTCGGCGAGAAGCTCGGAGAGTCCACAGGCGTACTGAAGCCATTCCGTCGCTTCATTCAACAGCTGGTGTGCCGTGGCGCCCGGCTCGAAATCGTACTTTGGGTTGCGGTTCGCGTAGACGTTTTCAGATGTTTCCATAGGTCGCTCCTTACATTTTCCCGCCGCCGAGTTGCGGCACGCCAGGCACTGCCAGACGTGCCGCGGATCATTCGGACTCGCGGTTTCGACGGCTACCCGTGACCGGGCGCCGGGCGGCGTATTGATGAAGTGGATCGCAGCGTCAGACCCTGGGCACCGGCCCACACCGCTACCCGCCGGGTGGCTCGGCCAAGAAAAATCTTATGGAAAGGCGCTGCCGCTGCGGTTCGTCAACCGCGTCTGCGCTGTAGGCAGGCGCCTCGGTAACCGGGCGGTTTGTCGCCGAGGGGATTCGGCGGGCGGGCGGGTGCCGTATGATCGTGGGTAGCCACAGATCGACTCCTTGCTAGTTGGTTGTGGTCAGCGAGGCAGGAGTGTTGCTGCACTCCTGTCTCGCGTTTATCGCCGCATCGAGCGATGGTTGCCTGCGACGCGTAGAGACCGACTACGCAGGCAACGGAGTGACCGTAGCAAAACAACATTCGGTTGTCTGTAGGCGAAACTTGCGTCAGACGGCTCGCACTCTCGGGATGCCCATGTGATTCATGAGCTCTGCGAGCTGATCCACCGTTTCCCTGGCTCGATCGAGCGTTTCCATCGTTAGTTGCCTCTCCATCCAGCCAACGTCGTGCGCCTCACATCCAATCCGATCTTTCAGAAGTCTCTTAAGGTGCCTAGTGTCGCCTTCTGCTCGGATGCCAAGAATTCTCAGGACCCAAGCTTCCAAGCACGGGCTTGATTCGATGACATCGAGTCGCCCTCTTCGACCGATACGGCTTCGTCGTGCCTTAGCGCGCTCTGCATCGGTCCAATCCGTATCGATGTCGAGTAGCAGGATCACCTTATCGTGGTCTCGGTTGTTGGACAGCCGAATTGCGACGTCAAGGACGTGCTTTCCACCCTTCCCACGCGCATTCGCTTCCTGCACAGACCGCCCGAGGGAATCCCGATACAGGGCTTTGATGTGGCGGACCAAGGCGACCTCGGCATCTCCCTCGGCGACGACGAGAAGGGTCTCTTTGACAACTCGTTTTATCGTCATAGTTGAGGAATAGCACCGTAGGCGCCGCTCATGTACTTCGCGTACAGATTGTCCTGACTGCGAACACCTTCCATGGAGTCAAGTCGCCAAGACGCGCTCTCGCAGTGATTCTTCTCCACAAGAACCACCTGCGATTTCCCGAGCAGATTCATGACCTCCACGGAGTGGCTGGTAAAGATGATCTGCGCATTGTGTGGGTTGGTGACTCGGCTTGCGAACAGCTCCAGGAGCGGCTCGATCATGTGAGGGTGCATGTCGCTTTCAAGCTCATCGACGACGGCGATACCGCCCGTAGAGAGCACGCTAAGAACATACCAAAGTGTCACGAACGCCGTCTTCGTGCCACTGGACTCTTCCATCAGCGGAAGCTCGATCTTAGAACCATCCTTTAACGTATGAACACCAAACGGTATGTACTGCGATGCAGGGCTTACACCCTCCGGAAGTTTTAGCTCCGGATTGAACGGGAAGTCGATCTTTCGAATGGAAACGCCGGAAAGGCCAAGATCCCATGCACGTAGCAGTGCCTCCATCTTCTCTCTCAGCACGTCGTTGCCGTGGAAGAATCGGGTGGCAGAACCGAAAGCGGCATCCGTATTCAAACGACCTATCTGCATGATGTTGCTCGAAACGCTAACCGCCGCCATCTGCTGTGCCAACTCAACGCCGTACTGTGCGGCGGTCGAAATAAGCGAAGCGTTCTGACGGACCTTCTTCGCCTCGGCCGCATTCAAACCGAATCCATCCTGCTTGATCGAGTAGTGCTCCTCTTCGTCGTTCCAATCACGAACAAAGACGTAGGAAAACTTTGCGCCCTTCTTATTGGGCTTCTTATGAAGGGACTCGTGAAGCACTCGCTCCGGAGTAGCTTTCAAGACATACCTCCATAGCACGCCGTCAGCGTCGTCCGCCTCAAGTTCGAATTCCACTGGCTCGTTCGGAGCGGAGAAGTGCGGCCTGATCGGAATCAGCTCGGTTGGCTGGCTCTGGAAAGAATGCGCGGTGAACCAGTTCAGGAAGGCGAGCGGCTTTATCAACGACGTCTTACCCGCACCGTTCGGGCCTACGACAGCCATCGCCGTGGCCAGTCGGTGACCTGTGCTCGACTCTTCATCCCAGCCCCGCGAGCTGGCCTTCTGCGTCAGCCTGAATGAGACTTCGGCACGCGTTATGAAGCTCTGCGAGTTCGTGATCGCGTAGGAATGAAGCATGATCGCATCTCACTGATAAGCAGCCCTTGCTGGCCGTTAAACTCAGTTTACGACAAAATTTTGTCGATATTTATAGATATTGATCATATTTCTATCTTTTCACTATCAGCGCCAAAATCGATCGCCCACAAAAAAACCCGCTTTCGCGGGTTTCTTTGCGATCCGGTGAGGTCTCCGGATCTGTGTTGGTGCCCAAGGGGGGACTCGAACCCCCACAGCCTAAACCGCTACCACCTCAAGGTAGTGCGTCTACCAATTCCGCCACCTGGGCATAACTTTTACAACGTGTTGCGGTGTTGCTGATTACTTCTTGGCCGGCTCGGCGGGAGCCTGCTTGGCTTCCTGCTTCGCGGCCGGAACATCGGTGTTCGCTGCCGGGACGGTGGCGACGGGTGCCTGGGGCACGTCCGACGCGACCGGCTTCACCGGAGCGTTGTTGGCGGGAGCGGCCGGCACGGTAGCACCGGACATCACACCAAGATCCGCGGCCGGCTGGGGAGCACCCGAGCGACCGAGGTAAATGCCCATGCCCAGGCTAAGCACGAAGAACAGTGCCGCCAGGACTGCCGTGGCTCGCGTCATGAAGCTCGACGAACCACGTGCACCGAACACGGTCGCGGACGCGCCGCCACCGAAGCCGGAACCTGCATCCGCACCGGCGCCGCGCTGCATGAGAATCAGCACGATCATCGCCGCGGCGATCAGGATATAAAAAACACTGAAGAGGATGAACATATCTTCTGTTTGCCGTGTCGCGTTATCGACGCGCCGCGGCGCAAATATCCAGGAAATCGGAGGCTACGAGAGCGGCTCCGCCGATCAATCCCCCGTCCACATCAGGCTGGGCGAAAAGGTCGGCCGCATTGGCCGGCTTCACGCTGCCACCGTAAAGCACCCGGGTCAGGAGCGAGATATTAACATCCTTTTTTGCCACTTGGCTACGGATGAACGCATGAATTTTTTGCACCTTGTCCGGGGTGGCGGTAAGGCCCGTTCCAATGGCCCAAACCGGCTCATAGGCGATCACGCCGGTCCGGAAAGCCTCTACGCCATAGATGTCGATCACCGCGGCCAGCTGGCGGCCGATGACTTCTTCGGCCCTGCCCGCCTCGTGCTCCTCCTTCGTCTCGCCCAGGCAGTAGATGGGCGTGAGTCCGGCATCGCATGCGGTCCGGAACTTCTTCGCCAGCAGCGCGTCGGTCTCGTGGTAGTACTGGCGGCGCTCGGAATGCCCGACGAGGGTCCATTTGGCACCGACGTCGCGGACCATCGAGCCGGAGATCTCACCGGTGTAGGCGCCCTGCTCCGGGTGCTCGGAAATCGTCTGCGCACCGAAGGCAAGGCCGCGGTCGCCGTATTTATGGACCAGGTCGGCGAGATAGATGGTCGGTGGAATGACCAGCACGTCGACGCCGTCTTCCAGGCCCTCGACGATCTCGCGGACCAGGGCGTCGGCCATCTTGCGCGATCCGTGCATCTTCCAGTTACCGGCGACGAGCTTCTTGCGCATGGGTTGCTTCCGGTCAGGGCCAGGGGGCGGCAGGATAGCGGCGGCTCCCCCGGCGGCAAAAGCTGCAACGCCGCATAAAGACCGCCGAACACGACGTTCACCGAGGGTATCGCATAACCCTCGGAATTGACCTGCCCCGTCCCGCCTTCGATGATCCCCTCATGCGAACCCTGAGAATTTTCTTTACCGCCCTCCTTTTGACCGTCTCGGTCGCCGCCTTCGCGCAAGCGCCGGACGACGACCCTGGCAAGCAGATCGGCGATCTCCGCGGCCAACTCGACCAGATCGAGAAGGGCATGAAGGACGACAACATCACCGATTCGGCGATCGACGACCTGCGCGGCCAGGCCGCGGATGTCGCGACCAAATCGCAGAAAGTGTCCAGCGCCCTGTCGCCCAACCGCGACGCGGCCAAGGCCCGCCTCGACCAGCTCGGCCCCGCTCCCGCCGCCGGCACCAAGGAAGCGCCGGAACTGGCCGCCACTCGCAAGGACGCCCAGAAGGCCTTCGACGCGGTCGACGCGCAGATCAAGCAGGCCGATGGCATCACCCTCGAGGCGCAGCAGACCAACAGCCAGCTCGCCGACCTGCGGCGTATCCGCTTCCAGCAGTTCCTCTCCCGACGCACCGCGTCCCCCTTGTCGCGTCCCTTCTGGTCGGAGCCGGCGAAAGCGTTTCCGCGCGACTCGGCCAACCTGAGCGACTTTGCGGGTGGGGTGAAGGCCGATCTGGTCAAGAGCTGGACCGACGGCAACCGCGTGGCCCTGATCCTTTGCAGCCTGTTCGGTGTGTTGTTGATGACGGTCGTCCGCTTCTATCTGGAGCAGCGCGCCCGCAGCCTCACGGCGAACCGCATGCCACCGGGCCGCCTGCGCCGCTCGGCGCTGATTCTGGGTATCACGCTGACCTCCGCGCTGACCACCGGCCTGGGTACCCAGTTGCTCTATCTGGGTTTCAACTGGGAGGAGACGTTCAGCGACGAGACCGACACGATGGCCAAGGCTCTCGTCCGCATCGTCTTCTTCGGCGCTTTCATCGCCGGCCTGGGCCGGGCTCTCATTTCGGCGAAGCGACCGTCGTGGCGCCTGCCCGCCCTATCCGACGAAACAGCGCTCAGCCTGCGCCGCTTCCCGATGCTGTTCTCGCTGGCCGTGGTGCTGTTCTACTTCCTCAAGGAGCTGAACCGCACGATCGGCACGAGCCTTGCCGCCACGGTGATGACCAGCAGCCTGCAGGCGCTGGTGCTGACCACGCTTACCGCGATCGGCCTGGTTCGCCTGAGCCGCTCGCACAAGATCGACGAAGACGGCGAGACTCCGGCGCCCCGTCCGATCTGGGCCAGCCTGTTCATCGCGGCGGCGTGGATCGCCATCGTCGCGTCATGGATCGGACTGCTGACCGGCTTCGTGGCCTTCGCCTCGTTCCTCGCCGGCCAGGTGGTGTGGACGGTGATCGTGCTGTCCACCACGTATCTTGCGATGCGCCTGGTCGACGATCTGTTCGAGACGCTGTTGTCCGAGAAGGGCCCGATGAGCGCGCGCGCGCAGGCGGTCTTCGGCACGCACCCGCGCTTGCTCGATCAGGCCGGCGTGCTGCTCTCGGGCATCGTGCGCCTGGCGCTTTTCATGTTCGGACTGGTGGCCGTGATCTCCGGCTTCGGTGCCGGCGCGTCGGACATCCTGACGCTGGGCACCAAGCTGCAGACGCTGAAGATCTACGACTTCGAATTCAAGCCGGACCAGATCCTCACCGCGATCGGCCTGTTCTTCCTCGGCCTGCTGGCCGTGCGCGTGATCAAGAACTGGTTGTCCGAGCAGTACCTGCCGCGGACGAACCTCGATCCCGGCATGCGCAGCTCTCTGACCACGCTATTGGGTTACGTGGGCGTCGTGATCGTCGTCGCCATCGCCCTGCTGGCGATGGGCCTGTCCGTACAGAACGTGGCATGGGTCGCCTCGGCGCTATCGGTGGGTATCGGTTTCGGCCTGCAGGCGATCGTGTCGAACTTCATCTCGGGCCTGATCCTGCTGGCGGAGCGGCCGGTGAAAGTCGGCGATTGGGTGGTGCTGGACGATGCCGAAGGCGATATCCGGCGAATCAATGTGCGCGCCACGGAGATCCAGGTGGCGGATCGCTCGACGATCATCGTGCCGAACTCGTCGTTCATCACCAAGCCGGTGCGCAACATGACGATGGCGAACCCGCAGGGGCGCGTCCTGATCAAGCTGCCCATGCCACTGGATACCGACCCGATGGAAGCGCGCGAGCACATGCTCGAAGCGATGCAGGCGCACAAGCAGGTGCTGGAGACGCCGGGACCGTCGGTCACGCTGGATAACATCGACCGTGCGGCGATGACGTTCGCGGTGACTTGCTATGTGGGTGGGCCACGCGACGTGGGCAGTGTGAAGAGCGACCTGCTGTTCGACATCATCGCTCGATTGCGCAAGTCGGATATTCCGTTGCTGCGGCCGCAGGATCTGGTGTTGCGCGGCGGCGGGAATATGTCGGATGTGGTGGGACCGGCGGCGGAATCGGCGCCCAAGGCGTCTACCGACGATCCGTCTAGCTGATCGCTAGCGCCATAGCGCCATCGCTGGCACCCTATCCATCGCTAGCACCCTATCCATCGCTAGCACCCTATCGCCGCTGAAGCGGCTCCCACACGAGCGATGCGCTGCATCCGGGAGTTGCTTCGCTCCATGTGGGAGTTGCTTCGCTCCATGTGGGAGTTGCTTCGCTCCATGTGAGAGTCGTCTCGCTCTATGTGGGAGCCGCTTCAGCGGCGAAGCTCTTACTTGGCCGCCTCGACCGGCGCCAACCGCAGATCCTGGAAATCGAAGCTGAAATCCGTCAACGGGGATACCGGTTCCATCCGGACCTCGCGCACCTTGCCGTCCTGGTCCAGGTTGAAATTGACGAACGCATCGCCGTTGAGCGAGCGATCCTTCCAGTGGGCGATGAAGGTGTCGTGCTGCCACGGGTCCAGGGTGCCGGTGAGCTGGGCGGTCTTGGTGAAGCTCATGACCAGCTTGCCACCCTGCTTGCTTACCTTGACGTCGCCGTACCACGGATCGCGATACGTGCCGACGTAGCCATCGAGCGGCAACGAAGGCTTCGATCCCTTGGCGCGGGCAGCTTCGTGCTTCTTCATGCTGTCGTCGGCATTCCCCTCCGACTTGCGCACGCCGGCCGCGTACGCGGCGATCCAGTCCGTCTTCGGCACGTCCATATACGCATCGAGCGCGCGCATGGTCACGGCCTGGAAGGCGGCGCCGGATTCCTGGTTGGTCAGCACCACGATGCCCAGCTTCAGATCGGGCACAAGGGTGACGCGCGAGACCATGCCGGGCCAGCCGCCGGTGTGCCAGACCAGCTTGTGCCCGTGGTAATCGGAGACGAACCAGCCTTCGCCGTAACCCGAGAAGTTTGGCTTCGCACCCTTCAGTTCCGGCACGCTCGGCTCGGCGATGCGGATCGGCGTGAGCAGCGACCACATCTCCTTCTGCCGCGCCTCGCTGAACAGACGTTGCTCCTTGCCTGCGCTGTCCTTATAGACACCGCCGTCGAGCTGCATGGTCATCCACTTGGCGAGGTCGTGCACGCTGGAGTAGATGCCGCCTGCCGCCTGGTTGTTGTTCCAGGACATCGGTTCGACCGGCTTCAGGTCCTTGAAGTCGAATTTGGCGTGGCCCGTGGCGATGTCGTCACCCGCGCCGATGTGGTCGGGCGCATGCGTCTGCGATTCGGTCATGCCCAACGGCGTGAAGATGCGCTGGGTGATGAAGTCGGCCCAGGGCTTGCCCGAGACCTGCTCGATCACGAGGCCGGCGACTGCAAAGAGGATGTTGTCGTAGTTGTACTCGGCGCGGAAACTGTTAGTCAGCGGCACGTAGCGAAGACGCTGCACCACTTCCTGCGTCGTATACGTCGTGGCCGGCCAGTAAAGCAGATCGCCGGCACCGAGGCTGAGGCCACTGCGATGCGCGAGCAGGTCGCGGATGCGCATCTCGCGCGTCACGTACGGGTCGGACATCTGGAACCAGGGCAGCCGGTCGACCACGCGATCGTTCATGTCCAGCTTCTTCTCGTCGGCCAGGATCGACAACGAGGCCGCCGTAAAGGCCTTGGTGTTCGAGGCGATGGCGAACTGCGTATGGGCATCCACCTTGGCCGGGTCACCGAGCCTGCGGACGCCGGAACCCATTTCGAGCACGATCTTGCCATCCTTGACGATGGCGACCGCGATGCCGGGAACGTCGAACTGCTTGCGCGTGGCATCGACGTAAGCATCGAAGTCGGCCAGATCCATCGGCCGCGCCACGGTGCCTGCGGGAATCGCGGCGGGCTGCGCTTCCTGCGCATGCGCGGCGAGCGCAAAGACGAAGCTGGTGACGCCGAAGGCGAGAAGATGGCGAAGACGCGGCATGGAGAGTCCCGGCAGGAAAGAACGTGCCGGGACTATTCCATGCCGCGAGGTTCCGCGAAAGACCCCTGTCAGGCCTTGCTTTTCTGGCTGAAGAGAACACTGCCGAGAATGATCGCGCCGGCCAGCGCCATCGTCGGGGTGAGCGCCTCGCCGAGGAACATCCAGGCCCAGGCCACACCGAAAAGCGGGACCAGGTAGGTCGAGGTCGCCGCACGCGGCGCGCCGATGCGCTGGATAAGGCGAAAGTAGAAGGCATACGCCAGACCCGTCGAGAGCACGCCGAGCGCGATGACGGCGACCCACGACTTCAGCGGGATCGGTGCTTCCGGCCAGGTCAATGCGGCCAGTGGGGCCATGAGGATCGTCGCGCCCAACAGGCAGCCAGCCGCCACCGCGGTGGGCGGCAGGTCGGACAGGTAGCGTTTGATGAGGTTGGCAGCGAGGCCGTAGCAGAACGCCGCGGCGGCGCCGGCCAGGGCGGCGGGCGCCACGTTCTCGCCGGCGGTTCTCCCGCTGGCGAGAATCACCACACCGACGAAGCCGGCGACCAGGGAGATCGCCTTGCGCGTGCCGATCTTCTCGCCGAAACCGACGAAGGCGACCAGGGCGGCGAAGAGCACGGTCATGCTGTTGGCGATGGCACCGATGCCGGCCGGCGCGCGTTCCGCGCCCCAGGCGAACAAGGTGAAGGGCACGGCGGCGCTCAGCGCGCCCAGGAGCAGCATCTTCCACAGATGCGCAAGGCGGACGGCCTTACGGGCGCGCCATAGCAGCGGCAGCAGGATCACCGAGCCGAAAAGCAGGCGCGTGGCGACCATGGGAAAGGGACCGAAGTCCTTCGCTGCGATACGCATGAAGAGGAAGGAGCCTCCCCAGATGGCACCCAGCGACACGAGCTCGACCGGCGTACGCCAGTCACGTTCGGCAACCGGGCCTAACGAATCGGCGGGTGGATTGATGGCGGTCGACATATGAACCTCGCTTGTGGCTGGACCCTATTTTCGCTGGAATGGAGCGCCGGACAAGCGCATTCTTTGCAAGCCAGCCTCTCATTTGATTCAGCCCTCGCCATGCGATCCGCCCTGCTCCCCGCTCTCGCCGCCTTCGCCTCAGCCGCCCGGCACCAGAATTTCGCTCATGCCGCCGAGGAGTTACATCTCACCGCCAGCGCGGTGAGCCACCACGTGCGCAAGCTCGAAACCGCCCTGGGGGTCAGCCTGTTCCAGCGCCATGCCCGTGGCGTGGCGCTCACTCCGGAGGGTCGCTTGCTCGCCGACGCGGCCGGTTCGGCGCTTGCCGAGGTCGAAGCCGTGCTCGACAGCCTGCGCCAGCATCGACGCGACAACGGCCTGCGCCTGAGCGTGCTGCCCTCGCTGGCTGCGAACTGGCTGACCCCGCGGCTGCGACGCTTCATCGATGCGCACCCCACGGTGCGCCTGTCGATCGACACCGATCGCTCGCTCGTCCGCTTCGACGAGGGCGGTCCGGACCTTGGCATTCGCTACGGCCTGGGCCAATGGCCGGGACTGACCACGCGTTTCCTCATGGACGATTCGCTGCAGCCGCTGGCCTCGCCGGAACTGGCGGCGCGAATCGCCTCGCCCGAGGATGTCGCCACGCTCCCCCTGCTGACCGACATCGCGCCGGAAGGCTGGCGTGAGTGGTTCAAGGCGGCGGGCGTGCGCTACCCGCGCGGCGGCACGATGCATACGCTGAGCGACTCGGCCGATGGCCTGAACGCGGCGGCTTCGGGCCTGGGCGCGGTACTCGCACGCACGCGGTTGTCGTCGGCGCATCTGGCCGACGGCCGCCTGGTTCGCCTGCCGGGGCCGGAGCTGCCCACGCGTTACGCGTATTACCTGGTGCATTCGGCGCACCGGCCGCCGACCGCCGCGGCCCTGGCCTTTATCGCCTGGGTCGAGCGCGAGACGCTGGAGCCACGCGGCTAGGCGACGCCGACAAAGCCGCCGGTCTGATGCGCCCACAAGCGCGCATACAGACCGCCGCGGGCAATCAGCTCCGCGTGTGTGCCCGTTTCGACGATAGCGCCGTGCTCCATCACCACCAGGCGGTCCATCCGCGCGATGGTGGAAAGACGATGCGCGATAGCGATCACCGTCTTGCCCTGCATCAGCGTTTCCAGACTTTCCTGGATCGCGGCTTCGGCCTCCGAATCCAGCGCGGAGGTGGCTTCGTCGAGCACGAGAATCGGCGCGTCTTTCAACAGCACGCGCGCGATGGCGATGCGCTGGCGCTGGCCGCCCGACAACTTGACCCCGCGCTCGCCGGCATGGGCGTCGTAGCCGGTTCGGCCCTCGCCGTCCGAAAGCAAAGGCACGAACTCATCGGCACGCGCCTTGCGTACGGCTTCGAACATCTCCGCCTCGGTCGCCCCGGGGCGGCCATAGAGCAGGTTGTCGCGAATCGAACGGTGCAGCAGCGAGGTGTCCTGGGTGACCACGCCGATGTTCGAGCGGAGCGACTCCTGCTGAACCCTGGCGATGTCCTGCCCGTCGATGAAAATGTGACCGTCTTCAAGGTCGTACAGGCGCAGCATCACGTTCATCAGCGTGGACTTGCCGGCGCCGGAGGGACCGACCAGGCCGATCTTCTCGCCGGCGCGCACGATCAGGTCCAGACCACTGATGACGCCGCCGGCCTTGCCGTAATGAAAGTGGATATCGTCGAACCGGACCTCGCCCTTGGTCACCACGAGCGGCTTCGCATCGTCGCGGTCGAGCACGGTGCGCTCCTGGGCCAGCGTGGTGATGCCGTCCTGCACGGTACCGACATTGTCGAAGATGCCGTTGACCACCCACATGATCCAGCCGGACATGTTGTTGATGCGGATGACCAGGCCCACGGCCAGGGCGACCTGACCGGTCGACACCGTACCGCGCGACCAGAGCCACAGCGCGAGAGCGCTGGTCCCGGCGATGAGCAGCCCGTTGAGCGAGGTGATCGACACGTCCATCGAGGTGATCATGCGATTGGACGAGCGGACCTTGTCGGTCTGCTCGAGCATGGCCTCACGGGCATAGGCTTCTTCGCGGTTGGTATGAGCAAACAGCTTCAGCGTCATGATGTTGCTGTAACCGTCGACGATACGTCCCATCAACTTCGAACGGGCCTCGGATGCCTTCCACGAACGTTCTTTGACCCGTGGGACGAAGAACACCAGCATGCCGATATAGCAGGCGATCCAGAGCACCAGCGGCAGCGCCAGCAGCACGTCGGCCTTGGCGAACAGGTACACCGAGGTACCGGCGTATACCGTGACATACCACATCGCATCGACCACCTGGACGGCGGATTCGCGCAACGACGGCGCGGTCTGCATGATGCGGTTGGCGATGCGGCCGGCGAAGTCGTTCTGGAAAAACGAAAGGCTCTGCTTCAGCACGTAGCGATGATGCTGCCAGCGCACCATGTTGGTCATGCCCGGATTGAGCGTCTGGTTCACCAGAAGGTCGTGCAGTCCGATCGACAGCGGGCGCAGGATCACCACCACGAAGCCCATCCAGAGCAAGGACCGCCCATGCGTCTGGAAGAACACGGCGGCAGGCGTTTTCTGCGCCATGTCGACCACGCGACCGAGGAAGTCGAACAGCGCGACTTCGATAAGGGCCACGGCGAGGCCGACGATCAGCGCGGTGGCGAAGATCTTCCACACCTGGCGCAGGTAATAGATGTAGAAACGCACGACACCCTTCGGCGGCGCACGGTCCGGCGCCTCGCGGAAGATGTCGATCAGGGATTCGAACCAGCGAAATATCATGCCGGCATTCTAATCCCGTTGACCGTCACCGGCATGTGCCCGCCCCGCGCGCCGTCAGGCCAGGGTTTCCCGGGCCCAATGACGACCGCTGGCGATCGCCTGCACGAAAGCCTCCGCCAGAGCGTGGCTGGCCTTGCCGGGGGCGACCACGACACCATGCACGGCCTTCGGCCCGACACTGCCCCTCGGCAAGCCCGATAGCAGTTCCGCGCCGGCACCACTGGCGGCGATCGGCTTGCAGTGACGCCAGCTGTCGCGAACGAAATCGCCGACTTCGACATGACGCTTCAGGACATCCACGCTCTTTCGGCCGCCCGGTATGTAAATCGCGTCGAAAAGGACGGAATCGCCGGTGCGGAAACTGAAATCGGCCTGCACCGCATCGTGATGCGATGGAATCGCGCCCAGTTGAGGCGCGACGATCCTCACCCAGGCACCGGCGGATTCGAGCGCCTTGCGCATCGTGGCCAGGTCGCCGCGGTCGTATCCGTCGGCGAGGAGCACGGCCACCTTGCGCGTGGCGATGCCGCGCTTGCGGCTGCTCGCCATGCTGAGGGCCGGCGATACCGGCACATCCCGCGCGGGTGGCGGCTGGACCTTCCGTGGATCCGCGCCGTCGGGCACGCGGCCGTTGAGAAGGCCGGCGCTCTTGCGCGGTACCGGCATGCCCAAGCCCTTGCCGACACTGGCCGCCATGTCCGCGTCCACCTGGGCAAGCATGTACAGCATGCGTTCGCGCACCGATACCGAGCCGACCTTGCCCAACTCGAACTCCAGGGCATGGCAGATGTGGTTGTACTCAGGCTCGGACTGGCTATGCAGGAACATGCGCGCCTGCGTGAAGTGATCAAGGAAAGCGTCGGTGCGTACCGCGTGGCCGTTACCGCCGGGCGGGGACGAACTGCCACGATTGATCGGCAAGGCGTGGGCAGCGGTAGCGCCAAGTCGAGCGGCCTGAGCATGCGCGTAAGTCGCCACGCGGCCTTGCAGCAAGGGATCCCCGGAAAGATCGATACCGGGAACCACGTGCCCGGGATGGAAAGCCACCTGTTCCGTTTCGGCGAAAGGATTGCGCGGATTGCGATCGAGCACCAGCTTGCCGACGGGACGAACCGGAACCACTTCCTCGGGAATCAGCTTGGTGGGGTCGAACAGGTCGAAGTCGAAGGCGTGCCGGTCTTTCTCGTCGACCACCTGCACACCGAACTCCCATTCCGGGAAGTTACCGGCCTGGATCGCGTCGAAGAGATCGCGACGATGAAAATCCGGATCGTTGCCGGAGATCCGGATCGCTTCATCCCAGGTTACCGCGTGCAAGCCGAGTGCGGGCTTCCAGTGAAACTTGACGAAACGCCCCTCGCCGGCCGCGTTGACCAGACGGAAGGTGTGCACGCCGAAGCCCTCCATCATGCGATAGCTACGGGGGATGGCCCGGTCCGACATCGCCCACATGATCATGTGCATCGACTCGGGCAAGCGGGAAATGAACTCCCAGTACGCATCCTGCGCCGTCGCCGCCCGCGGCATACCGTCATGCAGTTCGGCTTTTGCGGCCTGGATCAGGTCGGGAAATGCCATGGCGTCCTGGATGAAGAACACCGGCATGTTGTTGCCGACCAGGTCGTAGTTACCCTCGTCCGTGTAGAACCTGACGGCGAAGCCACGCACGTCGCGCGCAAGGTCGGTGGACCCGCGAAAACCCGCGACCGTGGAGAAACGAACGAAGACCGGAGTGCACCGGCCCTTCTCGCTAAGGAAGTCGGCGCGCGTGAGCGAGGCCATCGATTCGTAGGCTTCGAAGTAACCGTGCGCTCCCGCGCCGCGGGCATTGACGACGCGCTCGGGAAGACGCGCGTGATCGAACCGGTCGAACCTCTCATGCAGCGCAGAAGCGTCGAACGGCAGCTTGCTCATGACGAACCTTATGCGATGGCAGCAGGTCGGTTATCGCAGCGGCTTCGTGAATCGACGGTCAAGGCAAAGCAAGAATAACGCTATGTGTCGATATGTTTGGCCATGGCGCGGTCAAGGGTGACAAGCCCCAGGCCAAGCACGACAAACACCACGCCCACCCCAAGCGAGTCGATCAGAACCCTCGCGTAGCCCAGGGTATCGACGTCCAGGAACGGATAGGGATACTCGTGCACCACGGCACCACGCAACAGTGTCCACACGAGAAACACCAGGGGGAACAGCAGCCAGTGAAGCGCATCGCGCCATCGCAGGGAACCGTGGGGCAGCAGTGCCACCCACCAGAACAGGTAGAGAAAAGGCACGACGTAATGCACGGTGCGATCGGCGACGAGCTGCGGTCCCTGCGGATGCCACTGCCCCGCAAGGACCGTGGCATAGATCAGGCATGTCACGGCGATGGACAGCGCCGCAAGGCCACGCACGCGCGGTCTGCGCCAGAAGCGCAGCGGCGCCCAATCGCCGCCCGTGGCCGCGGATGTCGCCACCATCGCGACGAGCAGGTTGGACAAGATGGTAAAGAAACTGAAATAACGAACCGTGGCGTAGACGAGGGTCCCCGACCAAAGGATCAGCCAGTACTGCAACAACAACCCCGACCACGCGACGGCCGCGACGACGACGGCATAAACGTTCGATATCGCGGTTTTCCGTGGCGACATGGCGATCAGCCGCCCTTGCCGGCAGCGACGACCGGCCAACTGTTGTTCGAGCGGTCGCGGTCGGGAATCACGTGGTCCGGGTCGATGGTCGCGGCGACGATCTTGCGCGTGCCAGGCACGGTCAGCTCGAACCTCTTGTGCTGCTGCCAGGTTTCGACCGGCACGCGGATATCGACCGTGCTCTTGTCGTCGAAGGTCACGCGCAGCGTGGCCGGCACGACCAGCTGATCGCGATTCTCGATGGTCACCACCGAGCCGTCGACCTTGGCGATCGCGATGTCCAGTTGCCAGTTGTTCGCATACCAGCCTCGCCAGAACCACGAGAGATCCTCGCCCGCTTCGCTTTCCATCAGGCGGAAGAAGTCCGACGGCGAGGGATGGCGATACGCCCAGGTCGCGATGTACTTGCGGAATGCCGGATCGAAACGCTCCGGCCCGATGATCTGCTCGCGTAGCAGCACCAGGCCGAGGGCCGCCTTGAAGTAGGTCGCCGGATGGCGATACTTCTCCTTGACCATATCCGCGCCGATCAGCAGGTTCGGCGCCTCCGGATCGGCCAGGAGCGGCAGGATTTCGTCGACCGGGTTGCCGCCCTTCGGCGCGTACTCGCTGTCGCGCTTGGGTGCGAATTCGCCATGGTGGAAGGCGTCCGCCTCATACACGTCGATGAAGGTGTTGAATCCCTCGTCCATCCAGGCGTTACGGCGTTCGTCCGTACCGACGATCATCGGGAACCAGGTGTGGCCGATCTCGTGTGCGGTCACCATATGCAGCGGTTTGGCCGGTGCCTTCATCGGATCGAAGACGATGCCCGGGTACTCCATGCCGCTGGCCGCGGAGCCGGCCTCGTTGATCGCCACCGGGTAAGGGTACGGATACCACTTCGACGAGAAGTGTTCGACGGACGCCTTCAGGTACTCGGTCGACCGACCCCAGGATTGATCGCCCACGCTCTCCACGGGGTAGACGGACATCGCCAGGGCCTTCTTACCCTCGGGAAGATTGATCCGCGCGGCGTCCCACACGTAGGCCGTCGAGGCGCCGAAGGCGACGTCACGGCTGTTTTTCATGCGGAATTTCCAGGTCAGCGTGCCCGTCCGGGCCGGACGGCTGGCCGGGTCGGTCACTTCCCCGGGCGTGCGGATCATTACCGTGGCGTCGCTGTCGCGCGCCTTGGCAAGGCGCTCGCGTTGCGTGGCGGTGAGTACGTCCTGCGGATTGACCAGTTCACCGGAGCCGGCAACGATCATGTTCGCCGGCACGGTGATCGCGTAATCGAAGTCGCCGTATTCGAGGTAGAACTCGCTGTTGAGGAAGGGCGCGGTGTCCCATCCACGCAGATCGTCGTAGACGCACATGCGCGGATACCACTGTGCCATCTCGTAGATGTTGCCGTTCTTCGACGGGGCGAAGCCGGTACGGCCACCGAAGTCACCGGGCAGATCGTAAGAATATTCGATCGTCAGGCTGATCTTCCCGCCGCGGGCGGCGAGCGGCTGGGGCAAACGCACCTGCATGCGCGTGTCGGCCACCACATAGCTGGCCTGGATCGTCTTGCCGCCCTGCTCGAGGGTCACCGCGGCGACGCGATAACCGTCGGTGTGCTGGCTGGGCGTGGGACCGGAGGTGAAGTTGCCGCGCGCGTCGGCGGTGTAGCGGTTCTGGTCCATCTGCAGCCAGAGCACGTCGAGCGCGTCCGGGCTGTTGTTGGTGTAGTGGATGGTCGCCTTGCCCACCATGGTGTTTTTCACCGGATCCAGTGTGGCCGCGAGCTCGTAGTCGGCGCGGTTCTGCCAGAACAGGGGGCCGGGCATGCCGCTGCCCGAGCGATACGCCGTGGCCTGCTGTGGGTAAGCGAACGGCGCGAAGGTCTCGCGCGGGTCGAAGGTCGCGGCCGAAGCGCCCAGAGCCCCCGCTAGGGTAAGGCTGGCGATCGACAGGCGGGCAGCGTTTTTCATCGGTAGCACCTTGGGGACGATCCCTCAGCGTAACCGGCAAACGAAGCCCGCCTCTACCGTGCCGAAAGTCAGACCTTGCCGCCGGGAAAGCGGGTCTCGATCCATTCGTTCCGGTGCGCGTCGATGGCAGCGCGATCCTCGACGATCGCCGCTCCACGTCGGCCACCTTCGGGCCATCCGGGAAGACGCCGGACGCACATGCGGTTTACCATGGGGACCTGCCTTCTTCTTCGGGGCGCCTATCGAGCGCCTCATCCCTAGGTATACCTTGCATCGCGCCACGGTATCCGCATATTCCCCACGTTGAACTCATCGAGGACCCCACGCATGAAAATCGGTTTGATCGGACTGGGCCGCATGGGCGGCAACATCGCCCGCCGCCTTATGAGGGACGGTCACCAGACCGTGGTGTACGACAACAATGCCGACGCGCGCGCCGCGCTGGCCAAGGACGGCGGTGAAGCCGTCGAGTCCCTCGAGGCCATGGTGAAGGCCCTGCCCTCGCCGAAAATCGTCTGGGTCATGCTTCCGGCGGGCGAGATCACCGAGACCACGATCGCCACGCTCAGCGGCATGCTCGGCAAGGACGACATCGTCATCGACGGTGGCAACACCTTCTACAAGGACGATGCCCGCCGCGCCGAAGAGCTCGCCGCCAAGGGCCAGCATTACGTCGACGTCGGCACCTCCGGCGGCGTGTGGGGCCTGGACCGCGGATACTGCATGATGATCGGCGGCGACAAGGAGACCGTCGACTACCTCGATCCCATCTTCAAGACCCTCGCCCCGGGCGCCGGTGACATCCCGCGCACAGAGAGCCGCGAAGGCCGCGATCCGCGCGTCGAGAACGGCTACATGCACGCCGGTCCGGCGGGTTCGGGCCACTTCGTCAAGATGATCCACAACGGCATCGAGTACGGCATGATGCAGGCCTTCGCGGAAGGCTTCGACATCCTGAAGAACCGTAACGGCACGCAGATTCCGGAGCGCGAGCGCTACAGCCTGGACATGGCCGACATCGCCGAAGTCTGGCGTCGCGGCAGCGTGGTTTCCTCGTGGCTGCTCGACCTGACCGCCAGCGCGCTGGCCAAGGGCCCGGAGCTGGACAACTACTCCGGCTATGTCGACGATTCCGGCGAAGGCCGCTGGACGGTCAACGCCGCGATCGAAGAGGCCGTCCCGGCCGAGGTGCTCACCTCCGCCCTGTTCGCCCGCTTCCGCTCGCGCCAGGACCACACCTATGCCGAGCGCCTGCTCTCGGCCATGCGCATGGGCTTTGGTGGCCACATCGAAGGCCGCGGCAAGCCGCCGAAGGAAAGCGAGCACTCCTGAAGGCTGCTCTCCAGGCGCTGAAAAGCTCCTGTGGGAGCCGCTCCTGTGGGAACCGCTTCTGTGTGGGAGTCGCTTCTGTGTGGGAGCCGCTTCAGCGGCGAAAAGGCGGCGCTACGTAGCGCCGCCTTTTCGCCGCTGAAGCGGCTCCCACAGAGAACTCAGAGAACTCAGAGAACTCAGAGAGCTCAGAGAGCTCAGAAGCAGCACGGAACAAGCCCCGCACACGCGGGGCCTCCTTTGTTTCAAGCTTCACCATCGAGCTGCCGCAACCGCTCGCGCCAGCCCTCCGGAGTTTGCGGCTTGATGAAGAGTGCGACGATCGGCAGGCTGGCCGCCTTGGTCCGTGCCTCGATCTCGCGCACACACTCCTCGATCTCCACCGTGGTCAACGCATCGTCGAACGCGGCCGACAGGGCGACCAGCACATGGTCCGGCCCGACCTGCACGGTGAGCACACCATTCACCGCCTCGATCCCCGGCACCTCGCCGGCGATACTGCACACCTGCGCGAGCAGCCTGGGCTGTGCCGGTTCGCCGATAAGCAAGGCCTTGCTCTCACGCGCAAGCAGGCTCGCCGCAGCGGCAAGCACGACAGCGATTCCCACCGACGCCCAGCCATCGACGCGCGAATCGTTCATCGCGTGCGAGAAGAAAACACCGGTGGCGGCGATCAACAGGCCAAGCAAGGCGGCGGTGTCCTCGAACAGCACGGAGAACGTGGTCGGATCCTTGGTTCGGCGAAAGGCTTCGAAGTAGCCGTACTTGCCCTTCTTCCGCTGCACGCTCTTCAGCGAGAGATACCATGAGCTGCCTTCGAACAACGCGCTTACGGCCAGCACGATGTAGTTGGCCGTCGGATCCTTCAGCGGTTCAGGCGCGAGGATATGGTTGACGCCCTCATACAATGAGAAGCCCGCGCCCAGCGCGAGCACCAGCAGCGCGACGATGAAACTCCAGAAGTAGAGTTCGCGGCCGAAGCCCAGCGGGTGCTGTCGGTTCGGCGGCCTTTGCGAGCGCTTCAGTCCATAGAGAAGAAGCACCTCGTTGACACTGTCCACCAGCGAGTGCACGCCTTCGGAAAGCATGGCGGAACTGCCGGTCAGCGCCGCGGCGACGAATTTCGCCGCCGCGATGGCGACGTTCGCGGCAAGGGCGACGAATACGACGAGTCGGGAACTATGGGCCATGGGGGCAATCGTCACCTCGAGGATGTGTCGCCCAAGTAAACCACGCCACCCCCGCGCCTTATAGGAGCTGTGCCTTACAGGAGCTGCGCCTTGCAGCAGCCGCTCGTTGTGGGAGCCGCTTCAGCGGCGATCCCGCGGCAGAGGGCCAGGTTGAGGCAAGCACCCGATCGCCGCTGAAGCGGCTCCCACAACAACAAAAAAGGCCGCGCTCTGCAGCGCGGCCTTTTCTTGAGCGCGGCCTTTTCTTGCAGGAACCTGCTGCGAACTTACTTCGCGAACAGGTGCTCCACGCCGGCGCGCTCTTCGCGCAGTTCCTTTTCGGTCGCGTCGATGCGAGCCTGCGAGAACGCGTTGATCTCGAGGCCCTGGACGATGGCGTACTTGCCATTCTTCACGGTGACCGGGTAGCCGAAGATCACGCCCTTCTCCACGCCGTACGAACCGTCCGACGGGATGCCCATGGAGACCCAGTCACCCTCGGCCGTACCGAGCGTCCAGTCACGCATGTGGTCGATGGCGGCCGAGGCGGCCGAGGCGGCCGACGACGCACCGCGAGCCTTGATGATCGCCGCGCCGCGTTGCTGCACGGTCGGGATGAAGTCGCTCTCGTACCATGCCTGGTCGACCTGCTCGAGCGCGGCCTTGCCCTTCACCGTGGTCTGGTGCAGGTCGGGGTACTGCGTGGAGCTGTGGTTGCCCCAGATCGTGAGCTTCTTGATGTCGGTCGAATGCGTGCCGGTCTTCTCGGCCAGCTGCGACAGCGCGCGGTTGTGGTCGAGGCGAACCATGGCCGTGAAGCACTTCGGATCGAGATCCGGTGCGTTCTGCTGCGCGATCAGCGCATTGGTGTTGGCCGGGTTGCCGACGACGAGCACGCGCACGTCGCGCTTGGCGTGGTCGTTCAGGGCCTTGCCCTGCGGACCGAAGATCGCACCGTTGGCTTCGAGCAGATCCTTGCGCTCCATGCCCGGGCCACGTGGACGCGCGCCGACGAGCAGCGCGTAGTCGACGTCCTTGAAGGCGACGTTGACATCATCGGTGGCGACGATGCCGGCGAGCGTCGGGAACGCGCAGTCGTTGAGTTCCATCACCACGCCCTGCAGGGTCGGCAGCGCCGGGGTGATTTCGAGCAGGTGCAGGATGACCGGCTGGTCAGGACCCAGCATGTCGCCGGCGGCGATACGGAACAGGAGGGCATAACCGATCTGGCCGGCTGCGCCGGTCACGGCAACGCGAACGGGTGCTTTCATCTTTCGACTCCTCAGAAATATCGCTTGGGACTGATGATCAGGTGAGCTCGGCGAAGAACTCGACGATACGGGCCATGCCCTTGTCGAGTGCCTCGTCCGGGCAGGAATAGGAGATGCGCAGCGCGCGCGGCTCGCCGAAGGCCGATCCCGGCACGCAAGCCACGCCCTTGGTCTCGAGCAACGCCGCGCAGAAGTCCACGTCCGAGGTGATTTCCACGCCGTTGTGCTTCTTACCGAAGGCCACCGAGATATCCGGGAACGCGTAGAACGCACCCTGCGGGCGCGGACAGACCACGCCCGGGATCGAGACCAGCGCGTTGTATACGCGGTCGCGCTTTACCGCGAACTCGACGCACTTCGCCGCCGGCACATCCTGCGGGCCCGACAATGCGGCAACGGCTGCCGCGGTGATCACTTCCGGCAGGCTGGTGATGTGGTTCGAGTTGAGCGTGGTCACGGCCTTGGCCACGGATTCCGGAGCGGCGATGAAACCGACGCGCCAGCCAGGCATGCCGTAGGTCTTCGACAGGGAATCGACGAAGATCACGCGGTCCTTCAGCTCCGGACGCACGTGTACGAAGTTGTGGTAACCCACGCCGTCGAAGACCATGGTGTTGTAGATGTCGTCGGTGATGATCCAAGTGTCCGGATACTTCGCGATGACATCGGCCAGCGCGACGATTTCATCGCGCGTGTAGACCATGCCGGTGGGATTGGACGGGTTGTTGAACAGGAAGACGCGCGGCTTGCGAGCGAGCGCTTCGTCGAGCTGGGCCGGCGTGAGCTTGTAGTGCTGCTCCGGCGGGCACGGCAGGATGTTGATCTTCGCGCCGACGATCTCGGCGATATCCAGGTAACTGGTCCAGTACGGCGCCGGGAAGGCGATCTCGTCACCCTCGTCCAACAGGGCCTCGGCCAGGTTGTAGAGGATCTGCTTGGCGCCGACGCCGGTGGAGACGTTTTCGCGCTTGTAGCCGGTCAGGCCCAACGCCTCGATGTGGCCGAGGAAGGCATCGACCAAGGCATCGGAACCGCGGTTGCTGCCGTACTGCCCGGAATCCTTCGCCAGGGCTTCGCGGGCGGCGGCGTAAACGTGCTCGCCGGGGAGGAAGTTGGGGACACCGATCGAGAAGCTGACGATGTCACGCCCCTCGGCTTTCAGGCGCTTGGCCTTTTCGGCAATGACCATGATCGCACTGGGTTTGGCGCGACCCATTCGCGTGGCGAGCTGCGGCATCGTTTCCTCGGAGGGGGACGGGGCAAAGGCCGTTATTTTAACACGGTGGCGCGGCAGGGAGTTCGCCGCTGAAGCGGCTCCCACACCAGACCTGCGCAGGCCTCGTGGGGGCCGCGGTAGCGGCGATCCGGCGGCGATCCGGCGGCGATCCGGCTGCGACGCCGCGGCGATGCGGCGGCGATGCGGCGGCGATCCGGCGGCGATCCGGCGGCAGCGGGCCAGAAATGGAAACGCCGCCCGGAGGCGGCGTTTCGAACGCGGGGAAACCGGCCGCTTAACGCGCGTCCAGCACCGCGTTCCACTTGGCGACGTTGGCGGCTTCCTTCTCGAGCAGCGCGTCCACGTCGCCCTCGACGATCACCTTGTCGATGGTGTCTTCCTGACGGATGGCGTCGACCACCTTCTGGTCGTCCGCGCTCACTACTTCGCCGAACACGCTGTGCTTGCCGTCCAGCCACGGGGTCGGACCATGGGTGATGAAGAACTGCGAGCCGTTGGTGCCCGGACCGGCGTTGGCCATGGACAGGACACCCGGCTTGTCGTGCTTGAGGCTGGCGTCGAACTCGTCGCCGAACTTGTAGCCCGGACCGCCACGGCCCGAACCCTCGGGGCAGCCGCCCTGGACCATGAAGTCGGCGATCACGCGGTGGAAGGTCTTGCCGTCGTAGTAGCCGCGCTTGGCCAGGTTCACGAAGTTGGCGACCGTCATCGGGGTCTTGTCGTCGTGCAGGCGGAGGTGGATATCGCCCTTGTTGGTCTTCATGGTGACGTTGATGGTCATCGCAATTCCTGTAACTCGTTGAAATTCGGTCCAGTCGCCTCGTGCGACCGGCTCCGGGGGGCTGCAAGGCCACCAAAGATGGCGCCCTCTTCCCAAGAGTTCAAGCAAGAAAGCGTGATGGCCGGTCAGTTCGGCGGAAGGGACAGCGTTGCGGCGGTCAGCGGACCCGCCCCGCGGGGGCGCGTCTCGCGGACGGCGGCGTCCTCGGGCAGCGCCCTGCCCTGGGCGACATGGGCCCAGGCGCGGTCCAGGGCCGCATAACCGAAGGGCAGCAACGGCGCATGCCGGTCGCCGAAGTCGGCAAACGCCAGGAAGGCGTCGAAGTGCTGGGCGTAGGGCACCTTCCAGAACACCGGTGTACGGCCGGCGTCGCGCAGCCACTTCACATAGGGCTGCGAGCTGAAGGCCACCGGGATAAGGCCATCCTGGGCGCCGTGGACGATGAGGATCGGCAAGCCTTCGCGAGGGAGCTCCGCCGCCGTGGCGTCGACGGCCGCGCGCAATTGATCCGCGTCCGCGCCGTGGCCGGTTTGCAGGTCACGCAAGGTCAACACGCCCGGGAGCGTCGGGTCGAGCGACAGGTCCGTGCCGCCATCGAGCGAGATGCCCGTTCCGGGCGGCACCCCGGAGCCGTCCGCCCACCACGCTGCGCGGACGATGGCATCGATGGGCCCGGCCACACCGGCCGCGTGTTGCAGCCGGTAAGAAAAACCGCCAGGCATATGAGCGGCATCGCGCTTCAGGTAAGCCGACGCGTAGGCGACCGCGACCGCGCGCCAAAGGTCCAGCGACGTCGACGACGCGGCCGTCGCCAGTACCTCGTCGGTCCAGCCCCCTGCCCTGAGCATGGCCAGCGCCTCCTCGGCCTGCGCCCCCGGCATCAGGGAGGTAAGCCGGCCGTGCGCTCGCAGCGCCGCCCCGCGCAGCATCCAGGCCGGCGGCGAGGCGGCGCCGACCCGGGCGAAAGGCACGTCATCGAACTGGCGCGCCGATAAGGCGGCCGGCAGCCACAGGGCTGCCTCGGTGGCGTAGTCGTAAAACGAACGGCCCCCGCGGACATGGATATTGGGCTCCATCGCGACGACGGCGGCGAGCATGCCGTCCTTGTCGTCTCCCGCGGCACGTAACACCGCGCCACCGCCGTTAGAAAGCCCTGTGGCGATGATCGTCGTGTTCTGTGCGGTGAAGGGTGCCTCGTGGGGAAAGGCGCGATCGAGCATCGCCAGGCCGAAGCGCGCCGCCTGCAGGACGTGGCGCCCCCAGTCCGCCTCGGGGTTATCGCCCGAATGCGCGTGCTTCACTGCGATACCGGCATCCGCCGCCAGACCTTGCGGTTCGAACTCGAGGGGTGCCGATCCCGCCCTGACGCGTGTTCCGTCGAGCTGCACGCCCGTCCGGTCGGCGGGGTCGAAATAGCCGGCGCCCCCGGCCTTGTCCGTATAGGCGACGGCGCAGCCACGCGGCAGGCCCCAGCCGCCCGCCACGGCGATGGAACCGTAGATGCCACGCGAACCGGACGAAGCAGTCACTACGAGGCAGCGTCGCTCGTGATCGAACTCGTCGGGCACCTGCAGCAGAACGCGATGCGAGGCGCGCGCACCCGGCAAGTAGGCAAAGCTGGTGAATTCCCGACCGGGAACGTGCGGGATGCTGCCGTAAACGCTACCGAAGCCGCCGCGCGGACCCAGGTCCGCGATGCCCTTCCAGCTGGACTGGATGGCGCGCCGGCGCAGTTCTTCGGGCGTCGGCGAGGCTGGCTGGACGAAGCGCGTCGCGGTGCCCGCCAGGCCACGCAGCCCGAGTCCGGCACTCAGCAGGTCGTCGTTGTCGCGGTGCGTGGTGATGCGTACGTCGCCGAAAGTGTCGTTGACTGGCATGCGGCAGACCATGCGTGAATGGATGGCCGATGGCAAGTCGGTCCTCACGGTGATCGGCGGTTCGCGGGCGCTGCTATCCTCCGATTCCCGGCAGGAGCCGGAGGAACCCAAGGGGATATAGAGCAATGATTGCCCGCCGTACCGTACTGCTGTCCGCCGCGATCGCCGCGGCCCTCGGACTCGCCGCCTGCCACAAGAAAGACGAAGCGCCCACCGCCGATCCGAAGGCCGTCGCCGCCGCGCAAGCCGCGATTTCGTCGCCGGCATGGCTGCGCCAGCACCTGCCCGCCCAGGCCGTGGCCTACCTGCGGTTGCCATCGCCCTGGGCCGTGATCGGTGGCGTGCCGAGTGGCCGACCGCTCGATACCGCCCTCTCCGCGAAGGCGAACCTCGATGCCGTGGCGAAGCTGCGCGAGACCATCGCCAAGGACAAAGTGCTGGCCGACGCGAAGATCGGTCCGGCCCTGAACCTCTTGCTGGGCGACCTGCGTTCGCCGCTCGAGGTCGTCCTCCTCGATCCACTGGGTATCCCGTCGCCGACCTCGCGGCTGGTAGCGACCGGCGCCTTTTCGTTCGATTCCGTCGCCGCGTTCAACGCGCGCCTGGCGTCGCTCGACGCGCCGCTGCTGGTGGCGCCGCTCGATGCGCAGGGCAATGGCAAGCTCGCCTCCGGCGGTAGCGTCCGCTACGTCGTGGCCGAGCATCGCCTGTGGGTCACCCAGTCGATGCAGCAGCCCAGCGACGGGCACACGATCGACGAACTGATTGCGACGTTCGCCAAGTCTTCCGTGACCACCGCACCGGCCACGCTCAGCGCGCTCGAAGCGCATATCGATACCTCGGGTGAAGGCCTGTTCGGCTGGGCGACCATCCGTGGCATTGGCGCGGTCGCCGCGAACCAGGCAGGGGAATCGCCGCTGGGCAAACTGCCCACGGACTTCGCGTCGAAGGCCGATGCCTTCGCCTTCGGCAGTGGCACGGTGGACGGCCACGGCCAGTTCCGCATGGTCGTGCATTCGCCGCAGGCCCGGGTGCTCCAGTACGCGGCGCCGCGCTCGTTCGCGCCGACCGTCAAGAGCGCGGGCGAGCCGCGCTGGGCGATGACCTTTGCACTGCCCAACGCCGAGGGATACAAAGCGTTCGAGGACAACCTCAACCTCGACTTCGGCGCCGACCGCGCGAAGACGATTCGCGACGGCCTGGCGAAGATGCGGGCGACGTACGGTTTCGACGTCGCCGACTACACGAAGTGGATGGGTCCCGAATCCATCGTCTTCGCCGATGACGCCGGCCAGTTCGTCGCCATTCGCGCCCGCGACCTCAAAGCCTGGCATGCGCGTATCGACGAGATGACCAAGGCGGGTCGCTGGCGCACCGGCGAGATGACCGTCGACGACGCGAAGGTGCACTGGCTGTTCATGCCAGGCGCGCCGTACGAGCCGGACGTCGACCATCCCGAACAACAGGCCCTGGTCCCCTTCATGACCCTGATGCGGCGTTTCGGCAGCCGCATGTATTGGGTCGAGGAAGGCGACTGGATCGTCCTGGCCAAGATTCCCCAGGCGCTGGCCGACCGCGCCGCCGCCAAGCCGGATACCTCGCTCGAGGACTGGTTCAAGGGCCGCGCCTATCCAGGCTCGCAGGTGTTGATGGGGTACACGGCCAACAGCCGGGACGCCCAGCGAGACGCCTACTACACGTACATCGAAATCCTGCAGATGATGGGTGGCATGGCCGGGACCGATCTCGACATCGCCCGCCTCCCGGCGGCCCATACGCTCGGCTTGCCCGAGAAAGGCGTGGTCGGCGCGGCGATCGAAGCGGACACCGACACCCTGTCCATCTCCTTCACCTACGAGCAGAGCCCGATGGAGCTCGTGGGCCAGATGGGTTCGGCCGGTGCGCTCGGCACGACCGCGATCCTGGCCGCCATCGCCATCCCCCAATACCAGCAGTACGTCCTCCGCAGCCAGGTCTCGTCCGCCTTGATGGCAGCCGACCCCGCCAAGGTTGCCGTGACCGAGCGCCGCCTGGCGACGGGCAAGTTCCCGGCGAACAATGCGGCGGCCGGACTGGGCAAGCCGGAGACGCTGGGCAACGAGTACGCGGGCTCGGTCGAGGTCGGCCAGGGCGGCGAGATCGTGGTGACCCTCGATACCACGCCGCCGCACAAGACCGACCCCAAGCTGGATTCCGGCCAGTTGATCCTGACCCCGAAAGTGGATGGCAAGACCATCACCTGGACCTGTTCGGCCGACGGCATCGACGCCAAGAACCTGCCCCAGAGCTGCCGGGACGAGCCGATCTCGCCCTGAAAAGCGCTACGGGCGGGGTCCGATCGAGGCGGACCTCGCCCGTCATGCGAAAGTCGTTCTTTTCCTTTATAATCGGCGGCTTCCCAAACCAAAGAGGCGATCCGGCTTTACGCCGGCGCATACCGCATGTCGATCGAATTCCTGCGCAATATCGCCATCGTCGCTCACGTCGACCATGGCAAGACCACCCTCGTCGACCAGCTTCTGAAGCAGTCCGGCACGCTCAATGAGCGCACCGTGCTCGCCGAGCGCGTCATGGATTCGAACGACCAGGAAAAGGAGCGTGGCATCACGATCCTGGCCAAGAACACGGCCATCACCTGGGAAGACAAGAAGACGGGTGTGAAGAACCGCATCAACATCGTCGACACCCCGGGACATGCCGACTTCGGTGGCGAAGTCGAGCGCGTGCTGTCGATGGTCGACACCGTGCTGATCCTGGTCGACGCGATGGACGGCCCGATGCCGCAGACGCGCTTCGTGACCCAGAAGGCGTTCGCGATGGGCTTCAGGCCGATCGTGGTCATCAACAAGATCGACCGTCCAGCTGCACGCCCCCAGTGGGTCGTCGACGCGGTGTTCGACCTCTTCGACAAGCTCGGTGCGACCAACGAGCAACTCGATTTCCCCATCGTTTACGCATCGGCCCTCGGTGGCTACGCCTCGCTCGAGGATAGCGTCCGCGAAGGCGACATGACCCCGCTCTACGAAGCGATCATGAAGCACGCGCCGAAACCGGACGTCGATCCGGAAGGCCCCTTCCAGATGCGCATCAGCCAGCTGGACTACAACAACTTCGTCGGCGTCATCGGCATCGGCCGCGTGCAGCGCGGCACCCTGAAGAAGGGCATGCAGGTCGCCGTGATCGACCGTGAAGGCAAGAAGCGCCAGGGCAAGGTCGCGCAGGTGCTCGGCTTCCTCGGCCTCGAGCGCATCGAGCAGGACTCCGCCGAGGCAGGTGACATCGTCGCCATCTCGGGTATCCCCGACCTGACCATCTCCGATACCCTCACCTCGCCGGATACGCCGGAAGCGCTGCCAGCGCTGAGCGTCGACGAGCCGATGATCAGCATGACCTTCCAGGTCAACAATTCGCCGTTCGTCGGCAACAAGGACCTGTCGGGCGGCAAGTTCCTCACCAGCCGTCAGCTGCGCGAGCGTCTCGACCGCGAGAAGGTGCACAACGTCGCCCTTCGCGTCGAAGACGGTTCCGATGCCGACAAGTTCCTGGTCTCGGGCCGCGGCGAGCTGCACCTGTCGGTGCTGATCGAGAATATGCGCCGCGAAGGCTACGAGCTGGCCGTGTCGCGCCCGGAAGTCATCCTCAAGGAAATCGACGGCCAGAAGATGGAGCCGATCGAAGAACTGGTGATCGATATCGAGGAAGTCCACCAGGGTGGCGTCATGGAGCGCCTCGGCATCCGCAAGGGCGACCTGAAGAACATGGTGTCCGACGGCAACGGTCGCGTGCGGCTCGAGTACGAGATCCCGGCACGTGGCCTCATCGGCTTCCAGAACCAGTTCAAGACCCTGACCCAGGGTTCGGGCCTGCTGTTCCACGTGTTCAAGCAATACGGTCCGTACACCCCGGCGCCGATCGCCAAGCGCCAGAACGGCGTCATGATCGCGAACGCCGGCGGCACCACCCCGGCCTACTCTCTCGGGCCCCTCCAGGACCGCGGCAAGCTGTTCGCCGCCGAAGGCGACTCCGTGTATGAAGGCCAGCTCATCGGCATTCACGCGAAGGACAACGACCTCACCGTCAACGCGATCAAGCCGAAGCCGCTGACCAACATGCGCGCCTCCGGTAAGGACGATGCGATCCAGCTGACCCCGGCCACCAAGTTCACGCTGGAGCAGGCCCTGGACTTCATCGACGACGACGAGCTGGTCGAAGTCACCCCGAAGGAAATCCGCATGCGCAAGAAGCACCTGACCGAAAACGACCGCAAGAAGGCTTCGCGCGGTTGATTTGTCCAGGTAGCGTTAGGCGCTAGCAAAAAAGGGTCCGGCTCACGCCGGACCCTTTTTTTTATGATCTGCGGGTTGGATGTTTCCGCCTTGTGTGGGAGCCGCTTCAGCGGCGACAGGCGTTTACAGCGACCTGGCCCGCTGCCGCGGGATCGCCGATGAATCGGCTCCCACAGCCGATGAATCAGCCTTCACAGCCGGTGAATCGGCTCCCACAGCCGGTGAATCGACGTCGTATTCGAAGCGGCCACGCAATCGCGGCAGGAAACCGCCGTATTCGCGCTGCACAAAGGCGATCAGCCCTTCGCGCACCTTGCAGCGAAGATCCCACGACTTGCTCGAGTTGGACGAACTCACCAGCGCGCGCAACTGCATCGCCTTGTCGTTGGTGTCGACCACCTGCAGCACGCAGACGCGGCCGTCCCATTCCGGCGCCTGCTTGCACAGTCGTTCCAGTTCGGTGCGCAGCGGATCGAGCGGCAGCCCATAGTCGAACCACAACATGGCCGAGCCGAGCACCTGCGAATTCGTGCGCGTCCAGTTCTGGAACGGATGCTCGATGAAGTACTGCAGTGGCACGACGAGGCGCCGCTCGTCCCAGATGCGTACGACGACGTAGGTACTGGTGATCTCTTCGATCTTGCCCCACTCGCCTTCGATCACGACGACGTCGTCGAGGCGGATCGGCTGGGTGAGCGCGATCTGCAGCCCCGCGATGAGATTGCCAAGGACGGGTTTCGCAGCCAGACCGACCGCGAGGCCCGCCAACCCCGCCGACGCGAGCAGGCTGGCGCCGAACTGCCGGACCGTCGGAAACGTCATCAGCGCCACGCCGATGCCGAGCACCACCGCGACGACGCTGCCGGTACGGCTCAGGACACGCGCCTGCGTCTGCACGCGACGCGCACGCAGGTTGTCTTCCAGGTCGATCGGGTTGAACCGCGAGACCGTGGCATCGAGTGCACCGATGCAACGAACGACAAACCAGGTACAGGCGCCGATCAACCCCAGGCTGACGGCATGTTCGAGTGCGTCGATGAGTGTCGCAGGCTCGTCCGGCGCCGCGCGGAACGCGATCAGCAGCATCGCCAAAGGCACGATGGCTTCCATGGGAGCGTTCGCCCGGGCGATCATGCTCGCTCCGGCCGGGTGTCCCACGGCGAAGCGGCGCAGCAAGAACTTCACCACACGGCGAAGGAGACCCGCGACGGCCAGCGCGATCACCACGATCAACGCAAAACGCGTCCACGGATGCGCGAAATCTGGCATCCAGTCGGAAGGTGTCATGGTTCCCAGCCTAACGGCCGGGATGTCCACGTTATGTTGTGGCGCAGCAATAGAGAGGTAAAGTCCACCTATGCCAACCCCGATCATCGTTTCCTGGAGTGGCGGCAAGGACTGCCTGATGACCCTGGGCAGGCTCCGTGCCGACCCGGCGTGGCACGTCGTCGGCCTGCTGACCACGGTCACCGCCAACCACGACCGCATCGCCATGCACGGCGTACGCCGCTCCGTGCTGGCCGCGCAGGGCGCCGCCCTGGGGCTGCCCGTGATCGAGGCCGTGTTGACCTGGCCGAGCCACAACGACGCCTACGAGGAAGCCTTCTCGACCGCCCTCGCCGCGGCAAGGGGCTGCTGGACGGATCTGGCCCATATCGCTTTTGGCGATCTCTTCCTCGCCGATGTACGGGCTTACCGGGACGCACAGCTTGCGCGTATCGGCGGATGGACCGGGGTGTACCCGCTCTGGGGCGAAGACACCGCATCCCTTGGGCGCCACTTCGTAACCGCAGGTCACCGCGCGGCGCTTTGCTGTGTGGATACGACACAGCTCGACGCCGGTTTCTGCGGCCGCGATTACGACGGCGCCCTGCTCGACGCCTTGCCGCAAGGCGTCGATCCGTGCGGCGAGAACGGCGAGTTTCACACGCTGAGCTTTGGCGGCCCGCTGTTCGCACACGACATGCGCCTTGCACGTGGCGAGTCGCTGCTGCGCGACGGACGTTTCCAGTACACCGACTTCCTTCTCGATGACTGAGCCCTTCGTCCTGCCCGATGTGCTCGAACCGGGCTTGTCGGTGGTCTTTTGCGGCACGGCGGCAGGCACACGCTCCGCGCGGGAACACGCGTACTACGCGCATCCGGGCAACATGTTCTGGCGCACGGTATTCACGGTCGGCCTCACGCCGCGCCTGCTCGCACCCGCGGAATTTCCGTCGATGCCGGCCTTCGGCCTCGGCCTCACCGATCTGTCCAAGTTCCACTACGGCAACGACAACGAACTACCCGTGGATGCCTTCGACGTTGCCGCGCTGCGCGCGAAAGTGGAGACCTTCGCACCCCGCATCCTCGCCTTCACCAGCAAGCACGGTGCGTCATCGGCACTGGGCAAGCCTCTTGCCTATGGCTTGCAGCAAGCCACGTTCGGCAACACGCAACTGTTCGTGCTGCCCTCGCCTTCCGGCCAGGCACGGCGCTCGTGGAACCTCGGCATATGGCAGGAACTGGCCGACCTAGTTCGCGCTCAGCCGCCCGGAATCGAGCGGTAAGCGCGCACGTCGTTCGGCGACACCGAGGGCGCCTTGTTCGACCAGGCCTGGCGAATATAGGTGACCACCGCAGCCGCATCGTCGTCCGACAAGGTCTGCGAGAACGGTGGCATCGAATAAGGACGCGGGTTACCCGCCGTCGCCGGCGCAAAGCCTCCGGACAGCACGATGCGAATGGCATTGATGCCGGTCGGCTCGACGACGGAGGAGTTACCGTCCAGCGGTGGATACGCCTCGCCCTTGCCGCGGCCATCGGCGGCATGACAGCCGGCGCACTGGTCCGCGTAGACCTTCTGCCCCGTCTTGGCGAGATCGGCGGCGTCGGCGGCGGATTCACGCTGGCGCGGCGGTGGACGCTCGGGCAGCGACTTCAGGTACGTGGCCATGGCGGCCAGGTCGCTGTCGTCGAGATGCTGCGTGCTCTGGATCACCACGTCGGCCATCGGGCCGAAAGCGCTGCCCTTGCGCGAGCGGCCGGTCTTCAACAATGCGACGACATCGGCCTCGCTCCATCCGCTGAGTCCACCGTTCGGGCCCATGGAGAGATCGGGCGCGTACCAGTTCTGCACCGGTATGAGCCCGCCGGGAAGAAATGGCTCGGTGACCATCGCGCCGAAGGTATTGCGACCGGAGTGGCACTCGTTGCAATGGCCCAGGCCCTGGACCAGGTAGGCACCGCGGTTCCATGCGGGCGACCGCTTCGGATCCGGCCGGTACTCGCCTTCGTCGAAGTAGAGCATCCGCCAGGACCCCAGCAGCGAGCGCATGCTGTAGGGCCAGCGCAGCGCTGGCTCCGTGTTGGCAAGCTTCACCGGCGGAAGGGTCTTCAAATACGCGAAGATCGCATCGGTATCCGCCCGCGTGACCTTGGTGTACGAGGTGAACGGAAAGGCCGGATACAGCGACGTGTCGTCGTGGCTCTTGCCCGAATGCATGGCGCGGTAGAAATCGTCGGCCGTCCAGCCGCCCAGACCGGTCTCGCGGTCGGCGGTGAGGTTGGGCGCCATGATCGCGCCGAACGGTGTCGGCACCACGTGACCGCCCGCGAACGACTGCCCATTGCGCGCGGTATGGCAGGAGGCGCAATCGCCGGCAAGGGTGAGATAGCGCCCGCGGGCGACCAGCTCGTCGGCATGGGCGGCGCAAGCCATGCCGGCCAGTGCCAGCATGCCGAAGAAACGAAGGAGACGCTTCATGTGCCGCTCCCCAGTACGCCGCAATGCAGGGGCGGCTTGAGGCTGCCCTCCGGCTCCGCATGCGCATCGGCGGGTACCGGCCGCTGGGCGAGCCACGCCGAGACGGCGCTGATGTCGGCATCGCTGAGGCGACCGACAATGGTTTTCATGCAATCCGGCGCGACGGTGTTGCGCGTATTCGTGCGCCAGGAACCGAGCTGTGCGCTGATGTAGTCGTACGGCAGGCCGACCAGTCCGGGGATGTCGGGCTGGACTCCGGTGAGGTTCGAACCATGACACGCCATGCAAGGCGGAATGCCACGTGCCGCGTCACCCTTGCTGACCAGTTGCTCGGCGCGGGTCATCGCCGCCGGCGAGGTCGCGGGGACATCGTGCAGGGTGTAGGGGACGTCTTGCGAGGAGAAGTACTCGGCGATCTCCCGCATGTAGTCGTCGGTGAGCGGTCCCACCGTGTATTCCATGATCGGGTAGTGCCGCAGGCCGCGCTGGAAGTCCTGCATCTGTCGGTGGAGATAACCCGCCGGCTTGCCGGCCAGCCGCGGATTGAAGCCGTTGCTCCCGCCTTCGCCATGCTCACCGTGGCAGCTGGTGCAGGCCGCGATGCGCTGCAACAACGTGTCGGGAACCGGAGGCGTATCCGCGGCCAGGGCCTGCATGGCACAGAACGCGGCGGCGATGACGGCCAGCCGGCGGAAGAGACGACGCATGTGGCACTCCCTGGCGTTTCGTGGGCGAGGCTTGCGGACAGTATAGCCACGCGCGGGTATGCGGTAGATTGCATGCAGTCGCTACGACACCGCCAGGGGGAAAAGACATATGCAGCATGTATGGATCAAGCCGGCCGCACTGACGCTGGCCCTCGCCGCCACGTTGTCCACTGGCGTCGTGCAGGCGCGCGATGCGAACGACGACGATGCCTTCGCATCGATTGCGACGATTCGTCAGGCATACGCGTCGGGTGCACTGACGCCCGAAGGCCTGACCACCCTCTTCCTCTCGCGCATCGCCAGGATCGACAAGGCAGGGCCGACAGTCAACGCGGTGCTCGAAACCAATCCCGACGCCCTCGCCATCGCACGCAAGGCAGGCAAGACCGGGTCGCTCGCCGGCATCCCCATCCTGCTCAAGGACAATATCGACACCGGCGACCGCATGCAGACGACGGCAGGTTCGCTCGCGCTCGTCGGCAAGCCCGCGCCACGCGACTCGACGGTCGCCGCGAAGCTGCGCAAGGCCGGCGCCGTGATCCTCGGCAAGACCAACCTCAGCGAATGGGCCAACATGCGCAGCAACCACGCGACGAGTGGTTGGACAGGACGCGGCGGGCTCACCGTGAATCCCTATGTGCTCGACCGCAACGCCTGCGGTTCCAGCGCCGGCTCCGGTTCGGCGGTCGCCGCCGGCCTCGCCACCGTGGCGATCGGCAGCGAGACCGATGGATCGATCATCTGCCCTGCCTCGATGACGGGGCTGGTCGGCATCAAGCCCACGGTCGGACTGGTCAGCCGTACGGGCATCATCCCCATCTCGCACAGCCAGGACACCGCAGGCCCCATGGCGCGCAGTGTCGCCGATGCGGCGACCGTGCTCAGCGCGATCGCCGGCAGTGATCCTCGCGATCCGGCGACCAAAGACGCGGACAAGCACGCCACCGATTACACGAAGTTCCTCGATCCGAATGCCCTGCGCGGCAAGCGTATCGGAGTGGTGAGAGCGCTCGCCGGCATCGAACCCAATGCGGATCGCGCACTGGAAAAGACGATCGCGATCCTCAAGGCCCAGGGTGCGACCGTCGTCGATCCGGTGGAGATTCCGCATTTGAAGGAACTGGGCGAGCACGAGCTCGACGTGCTGCTGTACGAGTTCAAGCACGATATCGACGCCTACCTGGCGGGCCGCCCCGATCAGCCGATGAAGACGCTCGCCGACCTCATCGCCTTCAACACGCGCGAAGCTTCGAAGGAGATGCCCTGGTTCGGCCAGGAGCTGTTCTTGCAGGCGCAGGCGAAAGCCGATCTCGCCGATCCGACATACATCGAGATCCGCGATCGCAATCAGCGGCTCGCCGGGCCCGAGGGTATCGACGCGGCGCTGGCCAGGGATCACCTCGACGCCCTGCTCGCCCCCAGTTGGGGACCCGCGTTCGTCAACGACCTGGTGCTGGGCGATCACGTGGTCAGCGGCGATCCAACCGTCGGCGGCGTCTCCGCGCCGGCGGCGATCTCCGGCTATCCATCGATCACCCTGCCGGTGGACTTCGCCCATGAGCTGCCGGTGGGCGTCGTGTTCTTCAGTGCGAAGTGGAGCGAACCCACGTTGATCGCGATCGCGTATGGTGTCGAGCAAAAAGCCAACGCCTACCGGCGGCCAACGTTCCTGCCGACGCTCCCGGTTCGTCGATAAAGAAAGGGTCCGCACACATGCGGACCCTCTTTGCTTCCTGTGGAGCCGCCTACCCTTACGCCTTGTTGGCGAACTCGCGGACGATCGGGGCGAGCTTCGGATCTTCCATGGCCATCGCCATGGTCGCGCGGACGAGCCCGGCCTTGTTGCCGCAATCGAAGCGCGTGCCTTCGAAGCGATAGGCCAGCACCTTGCCCTTGTCCTTGAGCAGGTCTTCGATAGCGTCGGTCAGCTGGATCTCGCCGCCGGCGCCTTCGCGCGTGTTGCGCAGGTAGTTGAAGATCTCGCATGGCAGCACATAGCGACCCACGACGGCGAGCGTCGAAGGCGCATCGGCCGGTTTCGGCTTCTCGACCATGTGGGTGATGACCGAGGTGCGATCGTCCAGCGTGTCCTTCGCATCGACGATGCCGTACTTGTCGGTGTCCTTCTCGGGTACTTCCTCGACGGCGATGACGCCGGCGCTGTACTTGTCCGCCACTTCGTTCATCTGGCGCAGCGCGCCCTTGCCCTTGTTCCAGATCAGGTCATCCGGAAGCATGACGCCGAAGCGCTCGTCGCCGATCACCGGCGCCGCACGCAACACGGCGTCGCCGAGGCCGAGGGCTTCGGGCTGGGTGACGAAAACGCAGCGCACGTGACGCGGCAGGATGCCACGCAGGATCGAGAGCAACTCTTCCTTGTTCTTCTCGGCCAGTTTTTCTTCCAGCTCGTAGGCCTTGTCGAAGTAATCGGCAATGGCGTGCTTGTAGCGATTGGTGACGAACACCAGCGTGTCGGCACCCGCGTCGACGGCTTCGTCCACGGCGTACTGGATGAGCGGACGATCGAGCACGGGCAGCATTTCCTTCGCCACCACCTTGGTCGCCGGAAGGAAGCGCGTACCGAGGCCAGCGACGGGAAATACGACCTTGCGCAGGGGTTGGGTCATGATGCGATGTCTCCGTTTTCGTTTCGGCGTAGCGGCACGACGTTGTCGGCCTGCGCGTCGGTCCAGCGGAACGACGGCAGCAGTTGCGACACGCAGCGACGCAGGGTGTCTTCATCGAACGTGGCCGCGGCCTCTTCGGCGCGAGCCAGCTGGGTCTGCAGCATTTCCCACGACACCTGGCGATGCTGAGCCTGGAAGATCTTGGCGTGGGTGGTGCTCGTGTAGTTTTCCAACGGGTGGAACAGTTCTTCGAACAATTTCTCGCCGGAGCGCAGGCCGGTGTAGACGATCTGGATGTCCGAACCCGGACGCTTGCCAGCCAGACGGATCATCTGCTCGGCAAGGTCGCGGATCTTGACCGGGTCGCCCATGTCCAGCGCAAAGATCTCGCCACCCTTGCCCAGGCTCGCCGCCTGCAGGATCAACTGGCAGGCCTCGGGAATGGTCATGAAGTAGCGCGAAATTTCCGGATGGGTGATCGTCAATGGACCGCCCTGACGGATCTGCCGGCGGAACAAGGGGACCACCGAGCCGGCGGAGTCGAGCACATTACCGAAACGAACGGTGATGAAACGTGTAGACGTATGCGCGGCGAGGTTCTGGCACCAGATCTCGGCCATGCGCTTGCAGGCCCCCATGACCGAGGTCGGGTTGACGGCCTTGTCGGTTGAAATCAGAACGAAGGACTCGACACCGCAGCGCACGGCCGCGTTGGCGACCACGCGCGTGCCCATGACGTTGTTGCGGAACGCTTCGCGCAGCTGGCCCTGAAGCATCGGCACGTGCTTGTACGCGGAAGCGTGGAAGACGATCTGCGGCTGGGTTTCCTCGAACAGGCGGTTGACCGCCACCGTCTCGCGCGCATCGGCGAGCACGCCGTTGAAGATCAGCTCCGGATAGGCCGAAGTCAGCTCCTGGCCGATGCGGTACAGGTTGTACTCGGACATCTCCACCACGGTCAGCGAACTCGCGCCGAGGCGCGCGACCTGACGGCAAAGCTCCGAACCGATCGAACCGCCACCGCCGGTGACCAGCACGCGGCGGCCGCTGATGTTTTCGCGGATGGCGGTCCAATCGAGTTCCACCGCGTCGCGGCCGAGAAGGTCCTCGATCGCCACTTCCTTGATCTCGTTGAACTGGGCGCGTCCGGCGACGACATCTTCCAGGCGCGGCACAGTGCGGAAAGGCAGCCCCGTGCTTTCGCAGAAGGCGACGATGCGGCGCATCTGCGCGGTCGTGGCACCCGGCACGGCGATGAGCAACATCTGCACCGCCACGGCCTTGGACAGTTCGGCCAGCTGGTCCACGGTACCAAGCACGGGAATGCCGCCGATCTGCGCGCCACGCAAGGCCATGTTGTCGTCGACGAAACCGATGACGCTGTAGCGGCTGTCGCGGCGAAGGTCGCGCGAAAGGGCTTCGCCGGCGCGGTCGGCGCCGACGATCAGCACGCGCTTGGTCGGCGCCGACTGGAACAGGTCGATGCGGCTGTCCTTCCAGAACCGGTAGCTAAGACGCGGCAGGCCGAGCAACACCACCAACACCACCGGGTAGACCAGCAGGACCGACCGGGGTACGCCGTCCAGTCGCGCATACATGACCATGGCCAGGCCGATGATCAGTGCGCCGATGACCGTGGCGCGAATGATGTTCCAGAGATCGGGAAGGCTGGCGAAGCGCCAGACGCCCTTGTACAGGCCGGTCCAGTTGAACACCGCGCCCTGCACCAGCAGGACGATGGGGAACTCCATCGGCAGGTAGGTCACCGGTGCGAGGTCCGGCATGAGCGCGTAACGGAGCGTCTTGGCTATCCACCACGCGAGAGCCGCCATGGCGAGATCGTGCGCGACGACCGCCGTACGTGGATGGATGATGCCGATGAACTTACGCAGAAACATGTCGCTCCCTTCGACGCAAGCCGTAACGCTTGCCAGTACGCCAGACCGCTGCCCCCAGCAGGTAGGTCGCCCCGAAGCACACGGGTGCTGCCGCCGGCCAGCGGAACGCCATCCATGCGACAGGAACGCAGACGACCACGTTCCATGCGAAGTACCCCAGGGCTACCCTTCGGTGCGATGCACCCCGCCTCACGAGCCACTGGTACAGATGCTCGCGATGCGGAGTGTACCAGCGTGCACCACGCAGCATTCGCACGAGCAGCGTCAAGGTTGCGTCGACGACGAAGGCCGACGAGAAAATCAGCGCAGGCCACAGCAAGTTCGTGCGAAATGCCCACAACATCGCCGACAGGGCGAAAACGATCAGACCGACGGTGGCGCTGCCCACGTCGCCCATGAAGATCCGCGCCGGCGACCGGTTGAACCACCAGAATCCTGCGGCCGCACCCAGCAGCGCCAGGCCCGCACCGGCGAGGGCCGGGCTGCCGGCGGACCAGGCCAGGGCCGCGTAAGCCGCGCCGAAGAACATGGCCTGCTGGGCGGCCAGGGCGTCGATGCCATCCATGAAATTGTGCAGGTTGATGCACCAGACACCGGCGACCAATAAGGGCATGGCCCAGAGCAGGCTCGAGGTGAGCGCCGCCACGGCGAGGCACAACAGAAAGGTCGCGCCCACCTGGATGAGCAGACGGGGCCGGATCGGCAGCGATCCGTGGTCGTCGAGCCAGCCGATCGCCGCCACCGCGATGACCGCGAGGCTGAAGGCCGCCGTCGTCGCAGCGCCAGGTGAGACAGGAAGAAGCAGCAACGCCGAAGGCGCTCCCACCAGCATCCCGATCACGATGCCGATGCCGCCGCCGCGTGGCGTGGGCATGCTATGCGAGCGGCGGTGTCCGGGGGCGTCGAGCATCCCTCGTCGCTGCGCGTAAGCCATCGCCACACGCACGCTGGCGAAGGAAACGACGAACGACAGCACGGCGCTGCCGACGATCAGGGAAGCGGGGCTGGCGAGCATGGGCGTCATTCGTTGGCGACACCGTGGATCGGCCGCACCGTGCCCCAGTTCTTGCAGCTCGGGCACTGCCAGTGATGCGCCTTGGCGCCGAAACCGCAACGGCTGCAGCGGTACATGGCCTGCCCCTCGAGGAGCTTGCGGGTCAGGTCACGCAGGATCAGGTAGTTCTCGCGCGCCTCGCCCGAGACCTTGTCCATGGTGGCGTCGATGAGCGCCATGAGGCCGCGCACCGACGGCCGCTTGCGCAGCTGCCCTGTCAGGAAGTCGATGGCCGTGCGCTCGCCGTCCCTGCCTTCGTACAGCCGGGTCAGGGCCAGTACGGGCGAAATACCGTGATAGCGCTCCATGATCTCGCGCAGGAAGGTTTCGGCGCGATCCATCTGTTGCGAACGGGCGTAGCAATTGAGCAGGGGCGGAAGGATTTCCGGCACGAAGGCGATGTCGGCGGCAATGGCCGCTTCGTAGGAGTCGATGGCCGCGGCCATGTCGTCGTCTTCGGCAGACAGACGTCCGGCAATCATATGCGCGCGTACACAGTCCTGCTGGCATACGAAGGCTTCGCGGACATAGTCGCGCGCTTCGGTGCGGGCGCCGTGCTGTCGCGACTGCTCGGCCAGCTCGCAATAGAACTGCGCGATCATCGGTGACTCGTCTTCGCTGTTCATCGCTTCGAGTCGGCGCGCGTGGTCGATGGCCTTATGCCATTCACGTTCGTGCTGGTAGATCGAGATGAGATGGCGCAGCGCGGAAGGCGCCAGCGCGTCCATGGCGACGAGGTCGGAGAACAGCGTCTCGGCGCGGTCCAGCAGACCGGCGCGCATGTAGTCCTCACCCAGCTCGAGCAGGGCGACCGTCTTCATTTCATCGGACAGGCCCTGGCGGGACACCAGGTGCTGGTGCAGGCGGATGGCCCGATCCACCTCGCCGCGCTTGCGAAACAGGTTGCCCAGGGCGAGATGGGTCTCGACCGTATCCCGGTTGTATTCGGCCAGACGCAGAAACACCTCGAGCGCCTTGTCCTGCTCCTCGTTGAGGAGGTAGTTGAGGCCCCGGAAGTAGTCGGAGGAAAGCGCGTTCACCCGTTCGCCGGAACGCCGCGTGTGCGTGCGACGGGCCAACCACCAGCCGCAGGCAAACGCCAACGGGGGTACGAGCGCCAGCAACCAGATCGGATTCATGCGGTCGTCGCGTTGTTTACCTTGCGATCGCCGCGTTCGCCACGACGCTTGCGCCGCTGGGCGAACGAGGTGCCGAGCCAGGCGGTGATGCCGCCGAGAACCCAACCCACCAGGACCGCGGCCAGCATCGCGCCACCCTTGGGCAGGGACATCCGTGCAAAGCCCAGGTCGAACGGCACGAGATCGGCATTCAGCGCACCGAAGACGATGCCGGCGGCCACGAACAATAGGAGAAAGAGGATGGCAATTAGACGCATAGCCGCGACTGTACCCGAATCCTGAACACGATGGTGCGGCGCGGTTGGCGATCCGTACAGGTTCGCCGGCCCCCTTGGGATGTGCTCTATGTAGGAGCCGATTCATCGGCAATAGGTGCTCGCCGCGCGACTGGAGGTTGCGTCGAGCGTGCCCGCTGCCGCGGGATCGCCGATGAATCGGCTCCCACATAGCGCCAAGTCTCGCCAGGGCTCAGGCACGTGCCATAAAAAAAGCCCGGCGTGACCGGGCTTTGAAGGCAAAAAAACGCCGCGTCAAAGCGCGGCGTCTTCCTCGGCCAGGTTCACGCGTTCGCGTAATTCCTTGCCAGGCTTGAAGTGCGGTACGTGCTTACCCGGCAGGGCAACAGCCTCACCGGTCTTGGGGTTGCGCCCCATGCGCGGCGGACGGAAGTGCAGCGCAAAGCTTCCGAACCCACGAATCTCGATGCGCTCGCCCGTTGAAAGGGCCTGGCTCATCTGTTCGAGCACGCTCTTGACGGCTAGTTCCACATCGCTGAAGGCAAGGTGGGTCTGACGCCGCGCCAGCGCCTCGATCAATTCCGACTTTGTCATGGGTCCCCTGTTTTTCTATACGTAGCGAGGGGCGGCGAACCGCCCCTCGCCCGACGGTTAGTCGGCCTTGTTCATCTGCTCTTTGAGGAGCGCGCCGAGCTTGGTCGTGCCACCGGCAGCCGAAGCGTAGTCAGCCATGGCATCGGCCACGTCTTCCTCGTCCTTGGCACGGATGGACAACTGCAGCTGACGGCCCTTGCGGTCCATGCCGGTGAACTTCGCCTCGACGGCGTCGCCAACCTTCAGGTACTGCGTGGCGTCGTCGACGCGTTCCTTGGCGATGTCGTTCGCACGGATGTAACCCTCGACACCTTCGCCGAGATCGATCACCGCACCCTTGGCGTCGACTTCGCGGACGGTACCGTTGAGGATCGTGCCGCGCGGATTCGTGGCCATGAACTGACCGAACGGATCCTGCTCCATCTGCTTGATGCCGAGGGAGATGCGCTCACGCTCCGGGTCGACCGCAAGAACCACGGCTTCGACTTCGTCGCCCTTCTTGAAGTTGCGGACGAGGTCTTCACCCGAGGCCTGCCACGAGATGTCGGACAGGTGGACGAGACCATCGATGCCGCCGTCCAGACCGATGAAGATACCGAAATCGGTGATCGACTTGATCTGACCGGAAACCTTGTCGCCCTTCTTGTGCATGGCGGCGAACGCTTCCCACGGGTTCGAGCGGGTCTGCTTGATACCGAGGGAGATACGACGACGCTCTTCATCCACGTCGAGGACCATGACTTCCGTCTCGTCACCGACCTGCACGACCTTGGCCGGGTTGACGTTCTTGTTGGTCCAATCCATTTCCGACACGTGCACCAGGCCTTCGACGCCCGGCTCGATCTCGACGAAGCAACCGTAATCGGTCACGTTGGAGACCTTGCCGAACAGACGGCTGCCGACCGGGTAGCGGCGGGCGATGGCGACCCACGGGTCGTCGCCGAGCTGCTTGAGGCCGAGCGAAACGCGGTTGCGCTCGCGGTCGTACTTGAGCACGCGGACGTCCAGCTCGTCGCCGACGTTGACGACTTCGGACGGGTGACGCACGCGCTTCCACGCCATGTCGGTGATGTGCAGCAGGCCATCGATGCCGCCGAGGTCGACGAATGCGCCGTAATCGGTCAGGTTCTTGACGACACCCTTGACGACCGCGCCTTCGGTCAGGCGCTCGAGCAGCTTCTCGCGCTCTTCGGAGAACTCGGTCTCGACAACCGCGCGGCGGCTGACGACGACGTTGTTGCGCTTGCGATCGAGCTTGATGATCTTGAACTCGAGGTCCTTGCCCTCGAGGTAGACCGGGTCACGGACCGGACGCACGTCGACCAGGGAGCCCGGCAGGAATGCGCGGACGTCCTTGATGTCGACGGTGAAGCCGCCCTTGACCTTGCCGGAGATCTTGCCGGTGATGGTCTCTTCCTTGTCGAACGCCTGCTCGAGGTCGTCCCACACCATCGAACGCTTGGCCTTCTCACGGGAGAGCTTGGTCTCGCCGAAGCCGTCTTCGAGCGCGTCGAGCGCGACCTTGACCTCGTCGCCCACTTCCACTTCCAGCGCGCCGGACTCGTCCTTGAACTGCTCGATGGGGACGATGCCTTCGCTCTTCAGGCCGGCGTTGATCACCACCACGTCGTTGCGGATTTCCACAACGATACCGGTGACGATGGAGCCGGGCTTCAGCTTGGAAATAGCCTGCTGGCTCTGTTCAAACAGTTCGGCAAAACTTTCAGTCATGTTGATTCCAGGGTTATGAAAGGTCGTACCAGGCGCTTGCGTACATTCTTTAACGCGTGCGGACAGGGGACCCACCGGTTGTGGGCACATCGAGCACACCCAGATGGGAGCGCCCCGTGCCGTTGCCAAGAACCCGCGCACACTGCGCGAGCGTTGTGCCGGATGCCCCTTACGGACGCACCACGGCGAATACTTTTGCCACCACCACCTCGATCGGCATGCCAGTGGTATCGATGACCACGGCGCCTTCGGCGGGCTTCAACGGGGCGACGGGGCGCGACGCATCCCGCTCGTCGCGCGCCTCGATTTCTCGCTGGAGGCCTGCAAGTGTAACGCTCAGACCCTTATCCTTCAACTGCTTATAGCGCCTTTTCGCACGCTCGGAGGCGCTGGCGGTAAGGAATACCTTGTGGGCGGCGTCGGGGAAAATCACCGTCCCCATGTCCCGGCCGTCGGCGACCAGGCCCGGCCCCTTGCGAAAGCCCAGCTGCATTTCCACCAGGGCCTGCCGAACCGAGGGGATCACGGCGATGGCCGACGCCGCGGCACCGGCGGTCTCCGTACGCAGTTCGTCGGTCGCGTCGTGCCCGTTGACCAGGATATGCGTCTCACTGTGGTCTGGACTGGCGCGGAAGCGAATCTTCACGGTCTGCGCGCAACGGGTCACGGCGTCCACATCGGACAGGTCGATGCCCTCTTCCGCGGCCGCATAGCCCACGGCGCGGTACAGCGCGCCCGAATCCAACAGGTGCCAGCCCAGCTTCTCGGCGACCAGGCGGCTGATGGTGCCCTTGCCGGAGCCCGAAGGGCCGTCGATGGTCAGGACAGGGGCGACAGCCGAATGGGGCATGGGGATAGCTCTCTCGCGAAACGGGCATGATATCGCGTCACGGCAGGCGAATTGGTCCCATGGACAGCTTTCGCGGCAGCGTGCTACAAGCCCCCAACGTTCCACACCCGCGGGTTAGCAGCTCCATGTCCGACGACCTCCAGAGCCAGTTCGAACAGGCTTCCCTGGACATAACCCGCCTGGGCCACCGACCGGACAACGACACCCTCCTGCGGATCTATGCCCTGTACAAGCAGGGCTCCGAGGGTGACTTTCATGGCGATAAGCCCGGATTCTTCGATTTCGTCGGCACGGCGAAGTACGAGGCCTGGGCGAAACTGGCCGGCACGCCCCGGGACACGGCGATGCGCCTGTACATCGATCTGGTGCGCTCGATCGGCGGGTGAACCGACCGTTCCGGGCGCCTAGGAGGCGCCATGGGATAGCCAGGCGGCCACCGGCAACTCGCCGAACACGTCGGCCGTCGCCACCGTCCCACCCAGCAGCTCCCCTTCCGCCAACACCCCCGTCCACCGCCCTCCAGGCAGGTCGACCGTCGTTCCGGCCCAGTGCCCGGCAGCGATCGCCGGGGCCGACGCGCCGGCCAACCACGCAGCGGTATGCCTGGCCACCGCGACGACCAGACGCTGCCCCCGATGCTCACGGACGAAGGCAAGCACATGTCCTGCCGCGGGACCGTCGACATCCAGCGGCCGATAACTGCCGCGGGCGAATAACTCGGGGTGCTCGCGCCGGGCCCAGAGCAGCCGGGCGATGACGGCCTGCTTGATGTTGCCGTCGCGCCAGTTCGCGAGCGCGTCCCGCGGCGAGGGCGCGCGATCGAGCGACGCCGCCCGCTGCACGAAATCGACCGGACGCCTGTTGTCCGGGTCGACCAGGCTGAAATCCCAATAGTCGGTGCCCTGGTAAAGGTCCGGCACCCCGGGCGTCGTCAGGCGCAGCACCGTTTGGGCCAGACCGTTGGCGGCGCCCGGCGTCGCGATGTATGCGGCGAAGGCGGCCAACTCGGCCGCGGCGTCACTGGATAGCACGGCGCGGAGGAAATCCTCGCAGGCGTCCTCGTAGGGTTCGTTCGGCGAGGTCCAGCGCGTCCAGCGCTTGGCTTCGCGCAGGGCCTTGCGTTGCCATGCGGCGATACGCGTGGCGAACTGCTCCAGGCCATCGACATCGTCCGCAGCCAGGTGCAATGGCCAGGCGCCGACGAGCATCTGGTAGAGCATCAGTTCGTCGCCGGCCGATGGCGCCATCCTGCCTTCCGCGCGCTGGCGGAGGTCGGCGTGGCGGAGCCGCCAGCGCTCCACTGTAATCACCCAGCGCTCGGCCACTTCGGAGAGCACGGCCAGACGCGCGCGCAGGTCTTCGCCGCGCTTGTGGTCGTGCGTTGCCGTCGCCAGCAGGTTGTGCGGCAAGGTAGCGGCGCGATCCATGCAGCGTGCGTGGAAAGCCTCGGGCGTCATCGAGAGGTGGGCCGCGTCCACGCCGACCTCGTTGCGCGAGAGCAGGCGCCCGTAGCGATAGCCAGCGGTGTCCTCCACCGCCTTGGCGGCGACCGGCGAGGTGGCCTGCTGGAAGATCGCGATCGCCCGCTCCCGTGCACGTCGCACCGGGCCGGGCGGCAGGCTGCGCGGCGCGATGCCACCGAGCCACATGGCGACCATGTGCAGCAGGTCGGCGTCCTCGATCCGGATCGTACGCAGCGCGCCTTCGACGGCCCGCGCGAAGATCGCTTCGTCATAGGCATCGCGCCCCGCCCCGCCCGCGTATGTCCGGTAGACGGGGAAGTGCACGAGCAGCTCGACCAGCACGCGACGGATGGCGGCCAGCGAGACGTCGCGTGTGGCGACGTCGGCACGCGCCGAGGCGAACAACGCGCGTGCGGTCCGGTCCAGCTCGGCTTCGAAACTGTCGACGAGGATCTGGCGCCGGGCACGGACGGCCTGCGTCGCGAAGTCGGCCGACTCGCCGGTGAGATTGCGCCAGAGTTCGGTCAGCGGCGCCTCGCCGGCAGCGTCGTGCAGCACGGCGGACACCTGGTCCATGAACTCATAGCCCGTGGTGCCGTCCGTGCGCCAGTCCAGGCGCAACGATTCGTCTTCGGCCAGGATTTTTTCGACGACGAGGTAGGCGCCGTCGCGCGGTGCGCCCGGCGGACGCTGAAGGCGAAGCTTGTCCAGCCGATGGCGCAACTGCCGACAATAGCGCCGCGGGTCGGCGAGACCGTCGACGTGATCGCAACGCAGCCCGTCGATGAGACCTTCCGCATAGAGCCGGAAGATGGTCTTGTGCGTGTCTTCGAAAACGGCCGTCCGCTCGATGCGCAGGCCGGCGAGTTCGTTGATGTCGAAGAAGCGACGGTAGTTGACCATGTCGCTGGCCAGCTTCCAGAACGCCAGCCGATAGTGCTGGCGCTCGATCAGCGCATGCAAGGCCGCCCTGCCCTCGTCGTTGGTCGGGTCGTGCTTCGCCGCGGCATCCTCGCCCAGACCCGCGACCGACGTCGGCGACAACGGAAGGTAATCGTCGTACAGCCGCAACACCCACGTTTCCTTGCGCCGGGCGAGACGCAGATGGCCTGCGCGCAGGGTCTCGTCGTAACCCGCACCGAGGATCGGCAACAGCACGCGGCCGCGCAGCAACGGATCCGGCGCCTGCCAGTCGATGTCGAAATAGTTCGCGTAGCGACTGTCGCGCCCGTTGCGCAGCACATCCATCCACCAGGCGTTCTGCGTACCCACGCCCATGTGATTGGGCACGATATCGACGACCAGGCTCATGCCGTGCGTGCGCAGGGCGGCGATCAGGCGGCGCAGCGCATCTTCACCGCCAAGTTCGGGGTTGACCTCATGGCAATCGACCACGTCGTAGCCGTGCGTCGAGCCGGCACGCGCGCGCAGGATCGGCGAAGCGTAGATATGACTGACGCCGAGCCGCGCGTAATAGCCGACGATGGGCACGGCGTCGTCGAGCGTGAAGCCCGCATGGAACTGCAGGCGTGCGAGGGCGCGCGGCGGGCTCACGTACGGTTCCGTGTCTTGTCGATGACATCGCAGACCGCATGGGCGATCGGGCCATCGAACAGGCGGGACGACGAGTCGGGCATGCGCCGCCGCCAGTTCGGGTGGATGGCATCGGTCGGGCCGGGAAGATTGGGTTGCTCGTGCAGGCCGAGAATGTCCTCGACCGGGTAGATCGCGAGCGGTGCGGGTGCCTGGGCGACGTGCTTGGCCGCGGCGACAACCACAGGCGAAATATCGTCCGGAGCCGGCGGCGCATCTTCGTTCCACGCCGAGCCCGAGGCACACATCGCACGCCAGAGCAGGATGCGGTCATGCTGGCGTTGAACGCTCTCGTCCACGGCGGGATCGTCCAGACCGGTCTTCTTGCGCCACTCCACGTCGCGTCCGCTCCACCAGCCGGCGACGGTCGGTACATCGTGCGTACTGGTCGTAGCCATCGCCTTGTCCGACCACTCGCGCGGCGAAACGAAGCCACCATCGGCGCCGCGCTCGAACCAGAGCACGCGGATACCCAACACGCCCTTCTCGCCGATGACCTGGCGGAAATCGCCGGGCACCGTGCCCAGATCCTCACCGATGACGATCGCGCGATGCAGATGCGATTCGAGCGCGATCAGGCGCAGCATGTCGGCCAGCGGATAACGCACATACGCGCCTTCCGTCGCACCGGCACCATGCGGAACCATCCACAGACGTTTCAGCCCGAGCACGTGATCGATGCGTACACCACCGGCATGGGCGAGCGCGGCGCGCAGCATGCCGATGAAACCCTTGAAGCCGGTCTCGCGCAGCCCGCGCGGCGAGAACGTGGTGAGCCCCCAGTCCTGGCCCAGCCGGTTGAGCGCATCCGGCGGCGCACCGACGGAGAGCCCCTTGAGCATTTCGGCCTGGTGAGCCCACGCGTGACTGCCGCCGGCGTCGGCACCTACAGCGAGGTCCGCGACCAGGCCGATCGCCATGCCGGCATCGCGCGCCGCCTTCTGCGCGCCCTCCAGTCCCCGAACGGCGAGCCACTGCAGCCAGGCGTGGAAACCGACCTCGCGCGAATGCTCCCGAGCGAACGATACGACCTCGCGACTTCCCGGGTCGTGGAATTCCGTGGGCCAGCCCTGCCAGCCACCCGGGCGACCGTGGGCGCTGAAGTCCGCGTGCAACGCCTCGAACCGAGCGTGGCGTTCCAGGGGTTCGCCCTGCTCGCGACGAAAAGCACCAAAGCGTTCGGAATGGGCAAGATCCACCGAGGCCGATTCGAAGAGCGAGCGCAGGATCGTCATGCGCGCTCGCGCGGCGCGCGGCCAGTCGATCAGATCCAGCCATTCGAGTTCGGCGAGCTCCTGGCGCAAGTTGTGCGTGTCGATCACCGCGCGCACGGTCTGCTCCCCGCTGGTCCTCACCGGGTCGATGTAGAGCCCGTTGAGAAAGAGCCGACTCGACGGCGCATAAGGGCTGTACCGCTCGGGCGCCGCGGCGAACAAGGCGTGCAACGGACTGATCGCAAGCGCATCAGCCCCCTTCTCCGCGGCGGCTTTGGCGCAGGTCTCGAGTGCGGTGAAGTCGCCGATGCCGCCGTCGCCCGGGCGGCGCAGGCCCGACATCTGTACCGCCATGCCCCAGGGCCGGCGCGCGCCGGCGATGTCGCCGATCCCGAAGGTGCGCGCTGGCGCGACGGCGAGCGTCACCTCGTCATCGTCCACCAGCAGCGTGTAATAGCCGGGAATCGACGGCGCATCGAGCTGCCCTTCGCCGGAGGGCAACTGGCCTTCGCTGACCCGCGTGCCGTCGTCCGCGAGCAGCTTCCATACACGACCGCGCGGCGCGGCGGGCAAGATGACATGCTCGCCCGCATCGGCTGTGAGCAGACGCGGCGGCTGCCGGCCACTGCGCTCCTGTTCGATGCGCCGCAGGCTGGCTTCGATATCGTCGGCGTTATCCGCCGGAAGATCCAGGGCGCGCAGGACGGCGCGCAACGTGTCGGCCGGCGTGGCCTGCGGACGATCCAGCGCGTCGCGCCAATACACGTCCACGCCGGCCTGTTCCGCTAGCAGGGCGAGACGATCGTCGAGGGGGGCGTTCACGGCTCAGGACTCCAGGCAGGCGACGGTGCGGCGTGCGGGAAGCAGGCCGCGCGATACGGAGGCAATCTCGGCGGCATCGCCATGAAGCCACGCCGCCGAAGGCGATGGTGGCTGCGCGATGGTGACGTCGGCGTCGCCGAGATTGACGAACAAGGTCAGCGCCTGACCGCCGAGCGACCAGGACGCCCTGAACGCACGCTCCCCGAGAGACTCCGCGCCAAGGCTGCGCGCGTCGTCGATATAGGGCGCCACGTACTTGTGGCGCAGCGCGATCAGGTCACGAATGAAAAGGCGCCGGTGCTCGCCTTCGGCGCTGTCGCGCCTGGGGATCGAAGCGGTAAAGGTGTCGTACTCGTTCGGATCGGGAATCTCTTCCCCGGCGAAGCTGGCAAACGCGGCGAACTCCTTGCGACGGCCGTCGCGCACCGCATCGCGAAGGTCGTCGTCGGTGAAGTCGGTGAAAAACAGGAAGGGCGTACGGCTCGCCCACTCCTCGCCCATGAACAGCATCGGCACGAATGGTGCGAGGAGCAACAGGGCCAGGGCGGCCTGCATGGTAGCGGCGTCGACCAGCGTCGTCAGCCGATCGCCGAACGCGCGGTTGCCGACCTGGTCGTGGTTCTGCAGGAAGTTGACGAAACGCGACGGGGCGAGATGGCCACTGGGTTCGCCGCGGCGGCGCGAGCCCATCATGTCACCCTGGAAGGCGAAGCCCTCGCGAAGCGTGCGCAACAGCTTCTCCATCGCGGGCTCGTAGTGCGCGTAATAACCCTCTTTCTCGCCCGTGAGAAGGACGTGGAGTGCGTTGTGGAAGTCGTCGTTCCATTGTGCGTCGAAGCGTCCCCGGCCGAGCAGGTTCGCCTGGTTGGCTTCGTTCTCGAGGATCAGGTGGACATGCCGGTCCGGCCCCACCGCCGCGTGGACGCGACTGGCCAGTGATGCCAGCCAACCGGGGTTGCCGATGGCATGGACGGCGTCGAAACGCAGACCGTCGAAGCGGAACTCCTGGATCCAGTACAGCGCATTGTGGACGAAGTAGTCGCCCACCTGCGGCGCCGACACGCCGATGGCCGCGCCCCACGGCGTATGCACGCTCTCATCGAAGAACCGCGACGCATACGCGCCGAGGTAATTGCCATCCGGACCGAAATGGTTGTAGACCACGTCCAGAAACACCATCAAGCCGAGATCGTGCGCCGTGTCGATCATCGCCTTGAGGTCTTCCGGCGAGCCATAGGCAGCGGCCGGTGCGTACGGCAGCACACCGTCGTAACCCCAGTTCCGCTCTCCCGGGAACTGCGCGATCGGCATCAGCTCGATCGCCGTGACCCCGAGCGAGGCCAGGTGCGGCAGGATCATCTCGACGCCATGGAAACCACCGAGCAAGCCGACGTGAAGTTCGTAGACGACCGCTTCACGCCAGGGTCGGCCCTTCCACTCGGTGTTGCGCCATGCGAAAGAAAGCGGATCGGTGACCACGCTGTAGCCGTGAACGTCGCCACCTCGCTGACGGCGCGAGGCGGGGTCCGGCACGGCCAGCGATGCATCGATGCGAAACCGATAGCCTACGCCGACCTCGGCCGGGCAAATGCACTCGAACCAGCCGTCGTCGAGGGAACGCATGGCGGCCGTATGACCCGTGTCGCATTCCAGCGCTACGGCGTCCAGATCCGGCGCCCATAAGCGGAAGCGGGTACGCCCATCGCCCAGCGATCTGGCGCCGTAGGGCATCGCATGTACGTAGCCTGCGCTCATGCCGGTTCGGTCCGGACGATCGCACCGAGCAGGATCACGCTTCGTCCGGCCACCGCGATCGTCGGGTCCGTCCAGGCGACTTCGGTCGCACTAGGTGAGGCGCTGTTGCAGCGCATTCGCCAGCCGACGGTCGGTTGAGGCAGATGGAAGACATGGGTTTCAGGGGTGGCATTGATCAGGACAAGGGTGACGTCGGCCCGTTTCTCCCCATAAGCCTGGGCCCTGCGGAGGGCGAGAAGACGCCCCTCGGTGTAGCCCCACGTGGCCTGGGTCATCTCGGCACCGCTTTCGTCGAACCAGGCGACCTCGCGCATCCCGGGAGCGACCTCGGTGTCGCCGCGGAGAAAGTGGGCGGCGCGCAAGGTGGGATGCTGTTCGCGCAGACGCGACAGCCTGGCCACGAAGTCGGTCAGCTCCCTGCCCTGCTCCGACGTAGCGAGTTTCCAGTCGTACCAGGACAGTTCGTTGTCCTGGCAGTACGCGTTGTTGTTGCCCTGCTGCGTGCGACCGAACTCATCGCCGCCGAGCAGCATCGGTGTGCCGTGCGAGAAGAACATCGTGGCCAGCATCGCCCGTTTCACCCGATCGCGCTGTACCCGGATCGCCGGGTCGTCGGTGGGGCCTTCGACACCGTAGTTGTAGCTTTCGTTATCGTTGCCGCCATCGCGGTTCTCTTCACCGTTGGCGTCGTTATGCTTGTCGTTGTAGCTGACCAGATCTTCCAGCGTGAAGCCGTCGTGCGCGGTCACGAAGTTCACCGAAGCCCACGGCTTGCGCCGTTGATGATCGAACAGTTCGCCCGAGGCCTGGAGCCGACCGGCAAGCGTGCCGCGCATATTCGAATCGCCTTTCCAGAACTTGCGGATATCGTCGCGGAACTTGCCGTTCCACTCGGCGAAGCCAGGCGGATGGTTGCCCAGCTGGTAGCCGCCGGGGCCGATATCCCAGGGTTCCGAGATCAGCTTCACGTTGGCCAGCACCGGATCCTGGCGCATGGCATCGAACAGGCCACAGCACGGGTCGAAGCCATGCTCCTCGCGACCCAGGCTCACGCCGAGGTCGAAACGAAAACCGTCGATATGGAAGGTCTGCACCCAATAGCGCAGCGAGTCCATCACCAGCTGGATCACCCGCGGATGCGCCGTATTGACCGTGTTGCCGGTGCCGGTGTCGTTGATGCAGTAACGCGGATTGTCCGGCATCAGCCGGTAATAACTCTTGTTGTCCAGGCCGCGGAACGACATCGTGGTGCCGAGTTCGCTGCCCTCGCAGGTGTGGTTATAGACCACATCCAGGATCACTTCGATGCCCGCCGCATGCAGCGCCTGCACCGTCGCGCGGATCTCGTTGAGCGCGCCCTCCGCCAGATAACCCGGTTCGGGCGCGAAGAAGGCCAGCGTGTTGTAGCCCCAGTAATTGCGAAGTTTCAGTTCGGTGAGGCGACGATCCTGCACGAAGGCATGCACCGGCAACAGTTCCACCGCGGTAATGCCAAGCTTGACCAGGTAGTCGATGACGTAGGGATCGGCGAGCGCGATGAAGGTGCCGCGCTCGTTCTGACGGATACGCTTGAGCGTGCGGGTGAAACCGCGCAGATGCGTCTCGTAGATGATCGTCTCGTTCCATGGCGTATGCGGCCGGTTACCGCCCGTCCAGTGCATGGGCTCGTCGACGACGACGGCCTTCGGCATGGCGGCGGCACTGTCGCGCCGATCGAAGGAAAGATCGGCACGCGGCGATGACACGCGGTACCCGTGCAGGGCATCCGACCAGCGCACCTGCCCGTGGAGCAGGCGCGCATAGGGATCGAGCAGCAGCTTGTTCGGATTGAACCGGTGCCCTTCCTCGGGCTGGTAGGGACCGTACGCACGGAATCCGTAAAGCGTCCCGCCGCGGACCCGCGGCAGATAGCCGTGCCAGATCTCGTCCGTGCATTCGGGCAGATCATAGCGCGCGATCTCTCGCTTGCCGGAGGGGTCGAACAGGCACAACTCGATGCGCTCCGCATGGGCGGAGAACACGGCGAAGTTGGTACCCATGCCGTCGCAGGTCGCCCCCAGGGGATACGGCATTCCGGACTGCATGCGCTCGGGTAGTGCGGGCATCGGTATCCTCGTCAGTCGGCCACGAAGACGACGGTGGCAAGCGGCGGCAGGCTCAGCACCAGCGACTGGTCGAAGCCGTGCGCAGGCACCGCCTGGGTGTGACGCTCGCCTTCGTTGCCTATGCCGGAGCCGCCGTATTCGCTGGCGTCGGAATTGAGCGCTTCACGCCAGCGCCCGCCTTCGGGAACGCCGATGCGGAAGCCATGCCGCGGGGTCGGCGTCATGTTGCTCACGACCAGGACAGGGCGCCCACCCTCGGCCATGCGCAGCCAGGCGAAGACGCTCTGCTCCGCGTCGTCGCCGATGACCCAGCGGAAACCGCGTGGATCCGAATCCCATGCATGCAGCGCCGGCGTCGCCGCGTACAGATGGTTGAGGTCGCGAACCAGCTTCTGCACGCCGAGGTGCATCGGATGATCGAGTAGCTCCCATGCGATCTGCGCGTCGTGGTTCCACTCCCGGTGCTGGGCAATCTCGCCCCCGGTGAACAACAGCTTCTTGCCGGGGTGGCCCCACATGAAACCGTAGTAGGCGCGCAGGTTGGCGAATTTCTGCCACTCGTCGCCTGGCATGCGGCCCAGCAGCGAGCGTTTGCCATGTACGACTTCATCGTGCGACAGCGGCAGCACGAACTTCTCGGAATACGCATAGACCATGCTGAAGGTCATTTCGCCGTGGTGCCAGCGACGATGGACCGGATCGTGGGTCATGTAATCCAGCGAATCGTGCATCCAGCCCATGTTCCACTTGAAGGTGAAACCCAGCCCGCCCTGCTCCACCGGCTGGGTCACACCCGGCCACGCCGTGGATTCCTCGGCAATGGTCATGCAGTCCGGGTGGCGCTCGGCGACGAGCTGGTTTACACGGCGCAGGAAGTCGATCGATTCGAGGTTCTCGCGCCCGCCGTACTTGTTCGGTACCCATTCGCCGTGTTTGCGGCTGTAGTCGCGGTAGAGCATCGAGGCCACGGCGTCGACGCGCAGGCCGTCCACATGGAAGCGTTCAAGCCATGCCAGCGCGCTGGCCACGAGGAAACCCGAGACCTCGTTGCGACCGAGGTTGAAGATCAGGGTGTTCCAGTCCTGGTGGAACCCTTCGCGCGGATCGGCGTGCTCGTACAGTGGCGTCCCGTCGAAGTGCGCCAGTCCGTGGATGTCGGTCGGAAAATGCGCGGGCACCCAGTCGACGATGACACCGATCCCCGCCTCGTGGCAGCGGTCGACGAAGCGCGCAAAGGCCTCGGGTGTGCCGAAGCGCGAGGTCGGCGCAAACTGGCCCAACGGCTGGTAACCCCAGGAGCCGCCGAACGGATGCTCGGAAATCGGCAACAATTCGATGTGCGTGAAGCCCATGCCGGCCACGTACGGAATCAGGCGCTCGCCGATATCGTCCCAGTGCAGCTCGGCGTTGTCCTTGCCGCGCAGCCAGGAGCCGGCATGCAGCTCGTAGATCGACAGCGGTGAGCCGGCGTGATGAAGCGCGCCGCGCCTGCGCAGCCATTCGCCGTCCGTCCAGTGGAAGGCGGTCGGGTCGGCGACGATGGACGCGGTGGCAGGCGGCAGTTCCGCCGCCAGCGCCACCGGATCCGCACGCTGGGTGAGCGAACCATCGGCACCCCAGATCTCGTATTTGTATCGAGCCCCTGCGAGCAGGCCCGGTACGAAGAGTTCCCAGACGCCGGAGGGCACGCGCTTGCGCATCGGGTGACGGCGGCCGTCCCAGCTGTCGAAGTCGCCGACCACGCTCACGCGCTGCGCATTCGGCGCCCATACCGCGAAGCGCACGCCCAGCACTCCGTCGAGCGTGATCGGATGCGCGCCGAGCACACGAAAGAGTTCGACGTGGGTGCCGGCCGCCATGCGACCGAGATCCTCGTCGGCCAGCAGGGTTCCGAACGCATAGGGGTCGTGCGTGTCGTGGCTTGCGCCGGGCCAGCGCACACGCAGGCGATACCTCGCCTCGTCGGGCGCGAACCCGGCGAAGAGCCCATCGTCGTGGACGCGCTTCAGCTCCGCGATCGGCCGGCCGGCGGCATCGATGAGCTCGACGCCGAGTGCGCCCGGCTGCAAGGTGCGCACCGTGCGCCGTCCGTTCACCGTATGCGGTCCCAGCAAGGCGAACGGATCGCCATGGCGGCCCTCCACCAGCGCGGCGACCGCAGCGGCATCGTTCAATCCGTAGCTGCGTGCGTCGGTCACGTACCCTCCTTCAGCTCGGCGGCGGTGTCGCCGCGGGCCGCATGAAGCAGGCCGCGCAGCGGTACGTCGAGCCAGCCGGGACGGTTCGCCGCCTCATAGCTGACTTCATACGCCGCCTTCTCGATGATGAAGAGTTCCAGCAAGGGCGCGAGGGCGCCCGCCTCGACCCAGCGCACGGGCGCGGCGTCGAGCACCCTCCGATAAGCGTCAAGGAAAACCTTGGACGAGCGGGCGCGGAACCGGGCGAGATAGTCGCCGAAGCCTTCGTCCTCGACCGGCGCCAGCCCATCCTCGCCCCGGCGCGCCATGGCCGCCGCGTAGTGGAGCGAACGCAGGAAACCTGCGACATCACGCAGCGGCGTGTGCTTTCCACGACGTTCCTCCAGCGAGCGGGCGGGCTCGCCTTCGAAGTCGATGATGTAGGCATCGTCCTGGACCACCAGGATCTGGCCCAGGTGGAAATCGCCATGGGTACGGGTCAGCAGCGCCCCCTTGCCCGAGCTCGCGAGATCGCCGATGTGCTTCTCGAGCGCGGAGGCGAATCCATGCACCGCTTCGATCTCGGCGTGCACGGACTCGGACACCTCCGTGGCGTGGTCGAGCGACGCTATGGCGCGGCGAACCTGCGCGCAGATGCCGTCGCGCCAGGCATTGGCCACGGACTCGGTCGCCGTTTCCGGATCGAATGCCGGGAACTCCGACGGCCGGGCCAGCAAGGCATGCAACTCGCCCAGGCGCGTCCCCACGGCGGCCGCGAAGGCGTCGTAACCGCCTTCGATCTCGGCACGGCGCTCGTCGTCGTTGGAGTGGCTGTATTCGTCGTAGCTGCGGCGCAGGAAGTCCAGCGTCCAGCGCCAGGCGTCGCCCTGGTTGCGCAGGAAGCCTTGCAGCACGGCGATGGTCGTGCGATCGCCATGTTCGTCCACGCGAACCACCTCGCCCAGCAGCGGCGACGTATTGGCGTAGCCGTTCTCGGTGAGGAAGCGGCCCATCTCGACTTCCGGATTGATCCCGGCCGAGGTGCGGCGGAACAGCTTCAGTACGCCCTGGTCGTGCAGGATCATCGAACTGTTCGACTGCTCGGCGGTCATCCAGCGGTTCTCGATCTCGGTCGAGAATGCGTCCGGGTCGAACGCGTCGGTGCGCTCGAAGCGGACGAATCCGTTATTGACCGGCAGCTCCACTTCATTGCGCAGACCGATCAGCAGGCCCGAGGCGAACGCTTCCAGCGAAAACCCATCGGTGAGCAGACCGATACGACGGCCACGGCGCACACGAGCAAGGGTGAGCTGTTGCGCGCGTGCGGTTGGGCTTTCGTCCTCCCAGACGATACCCACGGGCAGGCTGTAGCGCTCCTTGCCGCCATCGGCCAGGGTCGCTTCGATTTCGGTGAAGACCAGGTCGTCGCCGCGATCGGGCCACGGCACGGCGTAGAGAATCCGCACCGATTCGATGCCACGGTCCTTCGCCGCGAACCAGCGGCGCACGCCCAGGTAGGTCGGCAGCACCTGCTTCTCGATGACGCCGCGGTGATGCGCCATCACCGGCCCCTCGACCAGCGCGCCGCGAACGACCAGGGTCTCGTAATCCGGCATGGGCTCGGCGGGAATCTCGTGCCATTCCGGCATCTGCGCGTTCGGGCAGATCTGGAACGCGTAAAAGCCATACGGCGGCACGGTCAACAGATACGGCAGCTGGCCAACCGGCGGGAACGAGGAGCCACCCATGATCTCGATCGGCACCTGGCCGTCGAAGGCCGCCAGGTCGAGTTCGACCGCCTGCAGGGAGCGCGACATGTTCGCCACGCAGAGCACGTGTTCGCCATCGAATTCGCGCAGGTACGCGAGCACCTTGCGATTGCCGGGATACAGGAACTTGAGCGTGCCGCGACCGAACGCCTTGTAACGCTTGCGCACGGCAAGCATGCGCCGCGTCCAGTTGAGCAGCGAATGCGGGTCGCGTGACTGCGCCTCGACATTGATCGCCTGGTAGCCGTACAGCGGATCCATGATCGGCGGCAGCACGAGGCTGGCCGGATCGGCACGAGAAAAGCCGCCATTGCGATCCACCGACCATTGCATCGGCGTACGCACGCCGTCGCGGTCGCCGAGATGGATGTTGTCGCCCATGCCGATTTCGTCGCCGTAGTAGAGCACCGGCGTGCCCGGCATCGACAGCAGCAAGGCGTTCATCAGTTCGATACGACGGCGATCGCGCTCGAGCAGTGGCGCCAGGCGCCGACGGATGCCCAGGTTGATGCGCGCTCGCTTGTCGGCGGCATAGGTCTGCCACAGGTAATCGCGCTCGTTGTCGGTCACCATCTCGAGCGTGAGCTCGTCATGGTTGCGCAGGAAGATCGCCCATTGGCAGTTTTCCGGGATGGCCGGTGTCTGCCGCATGATGTCGGTGATCGGGAAGCGGTCTTCGCGCGCGATCGCCATGTACATGCGCGGCATCAGCGGAAAGTGGAATGCCATATGGCATTCGTCGCCGTTTCCGAAGTAGTCCTGGGTGTCTTCCGGCCACTGGTTGGCTTCCGCCAGCAGCATGCGATCGGGATAATGCTGGTCGATCTCCGCGCGCATGATCTTGAGGATGTCATGCGTCTCGGGAAGGTTTTCGTTGTTCGTCCCTTCCCGCTCGATCAGGTACGGCACGGCATCGAGCCGGAGACCGTCCACGCCCATGTCGAGCCAGAAGCGCATCACATCGAGCACGGCCTTGAGCACGGCCGGATTATCGAAGTTCAGGTCGGGCTGATGGGAAAAGAAGCGGTGCCAGAAGTACTGGCCGGCTACCGGATCCCAGGTCCAGTTCGACTTCTCGGTGTCGAGGAAGATGATCCGCGTGCCGTCGTAAGCCTGGTCGGTATCGGACCATACATAGAAATTGCGGGCCGCCGAGCCGGCTTTCGCCGCGCGTGCGCGCTGGAACCAGGGGTGCTGGTCCGACGTATGGTTGATGACCAGTTCGGTGATCACGCGCAGGCCACGGGCGTGCGCTTCATGGATGAAGCGCTTGACGTCGGCGAGCTTGCCGTAGTCCTCGTGCACCGCCTTGTACTCGGCGATGTCGTAACCGTCGTCGCGTCGCGGGCTGGGATAGAACGGCAGCAGCCAGAGCGTGTTCACACCCAGCTCCGCGATGTAATCGAGTTTTTCGATCAGGCCCTGGAAGTCGCCGACGCCGTCGTCGTTGGAGTCGAAATAGGACTTCAGGTGCACCTGGTAGATGATCGCGTCCTTGTACCAGAGCGGGTCGCTCGAGAAGTCGGGTGCGGTCGCCTGCTTTTTTGCTTTGGCGCGTGTAGCCATGGATCAGACTCCGGGTAGCCGCACGTGCCAGATCGCATAGGGCTGGCCGAGGCCGAGCCACACATGCTGATTGGCGCCGCGCCAGGCGATGGGTTGGTTATGAAGCAGGTCGTGTATATCGAGCTGGGCGTCTGTGGCGTAGCCCCAGTCGTCCAGTGGCAAGGAAAGATCGGCGGCCTGGGCGTTGTGCGGGTCCATGCTGATCGCCACCAGCACCACGTCGTCGCCCGAGCGCTTTTCGAAGAACAGCACCTGTGGATTGTTCGCCGGCAGGAAACGCACGCCCAGGTGGCTCTGCAACGCGGGGTGCGCGCGGCGAATGGCGTTCAGCTGGGTGATCTCGGCGACGATGTTGCCCGGTGCGTCGAAGTCGCGGACCCGGATCTCGTACTTCTCCGAATCCAGATATTCCTCCTTCCCTGGTATAGGCGCCGCCTCGCAGATCTCGAACCCGGAGTACATGCCCCATAGGCCGGACAGCGTCGTCGCCAGCGCCGCGCGAATCAGGAAGCCCGGGCGTCCCGAGGTCTGCAGGAAGTACGGATCGATATCCGGCGTGTTGACGAAGAAATTCGGCCGGAAGAAGTCCTTCGGCGGCGTGGTGGTCAGCTCGGTCAGGTAATCGATGAACTCCTGCTTGGAGTTACGCCAGGTGAAGTACGTGTACGACTGGCTGAAACCCACCTTGGCCAACCGGTACATCGGCTTGGGCCGGGTGAACGCCTCGGACAGGAACAGCGCGTCGGGATACTTCGCACGGACGCGCGCAATCATCCATTCCCAGAAGGGAAACGGCTTGGTGTGCGGATTGTCGACACGGAACGTGCGGACACCTTCGTTGGCCCAGAACAAGACCACGTCGCAGAGCGCCTGCCAGAGCGAAGGCACCGCCCCGTCGGCATAGAAGTCGACATTGACGATATCCTGGTACTTCTTCGGCGGATTCTCCGCATAGCGGATGCTGCCGTCCGGACGCCAGTCGAACCATTCCGGGTGCTCTTTCAGCCACGGGTGATCCTGTGAACACTGGATGGCGAAATCGAGCGCGATTTCGAGCCCGTGCTCGTGCGCCGCGTCGCGCAGAGCACGGAAGTCGTCCAGCGTGCCAAGCTGTGGATGGATCGCCGTATGGCCGCCATCCGCGGAGCCGATGGCATAGGGGCTGCCCGGATCGTCCGGACCCGGCGTCAAGGTATTGTTCGGCCCCTTGCGAAACGCCGTACCGATCGGGTGGATCGGCGGGAAATACAGCACGTCGAAACCCATGTCGCGCACGGCCGGCAGGCGCGCGATGGTGTTGCGGAACGTCCCGTGCTTCGCCTTGTCGTCGGTCATCGAACGCGGGAACAACTCGTACCAGCTGGCGAAACCGGCCTCGCGGCGATCGACCTCGAGCTGGAACGACTCGGTGACCGTCGAACGAAGGCGTGGGTCGGTGGCCGTCATGAGTTCGAGCGTGCTCTGGGCGAGGAGGAGTTCCAGACGGTCGTCACCTTCGGCCTTGGCTACCGCGGCGGCGAGCGCACGCAGGCCCTTGGCCTTGGCGCCGGAGGCGTCCTTCGCGCGCGCTTCGACCAGCAGCCTGCCCTCTTCCAGTTCCAGCGCGACCGGCACCTTCGCCTCGTGCTTCACCTCCAGCTCGTGGCGGTAGGTGCCGAACGGATCGCGCCAGGCTTCGATCTGGAACTCGTAGCGCCCCATGCGCGTCGGCGTGAAGCGGGCGGTGTGGATATCGTTGTTGACCGGCTCGAGCACGACCTCACGCCAGGCTTTCTCGTCCAGCGCGCGATAGCGCAGGCGCGCGGCGAGGACCTCGTGACCATCCATGAAGATATCGGCGGTCACGTCGATGGCCTGGCCGACGATGCGTTTGGCGGGAAAACGACCGCCGTCCACGCTGGGCTGGACAGCTTCGATGACGACGCGGGGAGCTTTGGTAGCAGACTGCATGAATTCCTTATGGGCGGAGGCGCCGATCTTGCGTTTCACCGGCACGCCGGTGCTGGCGGTCAGCGTCAGCACGGCACCGGGATGCATGACGACGCCATTGCCTTCGTCGAAGACCTTGCGGCCGTCGGGAGTGGTCCAGGGACCGAAATGGGACGCGTCGCCGATGAGGGCGTCGTCGGCGGTCACGGGAACTTCGCGGTCGAGCGAGGCGTTGACCAGGGTCAAGGTGGCACCCGCGGCCGTGCGCGGATCCGGACCATCCACCGTGAGGAAAGCGGCGATACCCTTGCGCGTCACGATGGTCGGAACACTACCGATGTGTTCGCCGATCGCGGCGTTCGCCGCTTTCACCGTCGCGGTCACATCGAGAACGGCGTGGGCGGCCAGGTCCGCGGGAGCGATCGCAGCACCGCGTCGCGGATCGAGCGCATCGTGCACCGCATACTCGAAACCGACCGGCATCATCCAGCCGGCGGGCGCGGTGGCGGCAAAGGCGATAGCACGGCGGTAAGCATGGTCGAGCTGGTTTTCTTCGCCGAGTTCGTCGCCCAGGCGTGTGGCGAACGGCTCTTCCGGGCAGGCCAGCGCCGGGGCGATCGACCGCAAGCGGGCCGCTTCCTCGGCAAACCAGGGCGCGCGGAAATCCCACCAGCCTGCGGAAGACACCACGGCGTCGAAACCCGCGCCACGCATCGCAGCCAGATCGTCCGGCGTGCTGCCTGGCGTCCAGGCCAGAAAACCTACGTCAGGCGTGGTCTCGTGCACGGCATCGATCAGGGTCCTCCACAGCGACGCGGGCAAGCGTTGCGGGTGCATCAGGCGAAAGCCCGCCACACCGGCGGCCGTCCAGCGTCGAAGACGGTCGATCCACCACCGGGTGGCAGCGTCCGCGACGGCTGGATCGTTCAGGCGCCAGCGGGCGCTGTCGCTCTCGCTGGGCGTCCAGCGGGGATCCGGCGTACCGTGCTCGGCGGCGATGGCGCGAAACCAGTCGGGATGCTCGATGCGCACCGGCGAATCCGCGGCCAGCTCGTCCAGCGGCAGGTCCAGCCACAGCTCCATGTGTTGCGCCCGGCAGGCCTTGGCGATCTGGCCGAGCCGGGTCGTGGCGTCGCCATCGGCGGCCAGTGCGGGGTTGAGCCGATCGAAGTCGCGTGTGACGAAGACGTCCCCACACGCGGAGGCCTCGAACGGCGGCGCGATCAACAGCTGTCGAAAGCCCAGCGAGGCCGCATGCTCGATCCAGGGGTTCCACGCGGTCATCGGCCCCGCGAGCAGCGGATGCAGGTAATAGATACAAAGGGGCGCACGCATGCTTGCCGACATGTCTCTCGTGTTCCTCGGAATTTGGAACAAGCATGCCGGGTCGGATGTATGCGTCGTGCCAATCGACCCGGACACGCGAAGGCATTCACAGTGACGCAGACGGGTGTTTCCGCAGTGTGAATACGTGTGTTTTTGCGGGGTGGGCGCTGGGGCGGTGCAGGCATGAGCTCGCGACGCGAGCCATCCGCTCAGCTCTTGGTGCTGTCGATCATGGCCCGTGCGATCGCCTGCTCGTCGTCACCGGGCCGTTCGCCGAGCAAGGTCGCGGCGCCGAGGCGATCGCCGATGGGCCGGTTCTGACCAAGCTTCCACTTGCCTTCGATGCGGTCGATCGGCAGGCGGATGCCGACGATGGCGCGGAGGTTGGCGGCGACGTAATCGTCGGGAGCGTCGTCGACCTGCCAGGGAACCGGTTGCCTGGCCGCGTGCTCGGATTGATCGGTGAGGCTTACCAGATGGGCGCGCAGCCGCGCCGGGTCGTCGTAGGTTTCGACGCGACCATACGCATGCACGGCGATATAGTTCCAGGTCGGCACCTCGCGGTGATGCGTGGCCTTGCCCGGATAGCCGTTCGGCGAGATGTATGCCTGGGCGCCGGCAAAGATCGCCAGCACCTCGCCGCCGTGGCGGCTCACGTGATTGTTCGGCCGGGCCACATGGGCGTAAAGCGTGCCCCATGGACCTTCGTCCGGCACCAGCACGAACGGCAGGTGGCTGGCCTCGATGCCGCCCTCACCCGCCGTGACCAGGGTGCCGAAGGCGATCGAGCGAATCGCCTCGTGCAGCACGGGGAGACGGGATTCGACGAAAGACGTCGGCGTGTACATTACTGGCCGAACTTGATCTCTTCGCCTTCATGGCCGCGATCCCAACCGCGCAGTTCATCGCGGATATGCGCGATGCGCTGGCGACCGAGCGCGTTGCGCTCCTCATCCAGGACCAGGCCGTCGAGCAGTTCGGCCAGACGCTGTGCCGTGGGCAGCATGGCGTCCCACGCGTCCAGTGCCGGGGCCGGACCCGGCAGGGCCATGAAGAACGACAGGCCGGATGTCTGCAAGGTGGCGATACGGCCCATGTCGAAGTTGCCCGGCTTGGTCAGGTTGGCCACGCTGAAGATCGGGCCCTGCTCCGGATGACCGTCGACGAGACGGTGATAGATGCCCATGTCGCCGAATTCGAGGCCGGCCTTTTCCGCGGCGACGACCAGGTCGGAGCCATGGAACTTGCTGCCTTCGCGGGCGACCACGTAGAGGCTGACGATGCGCTCCACCGGCGCATGCGCCGGACGGCGCCCGAGGTCGGAGCGCGGCGGAGCCTTCGGAGGGGGTGCGGGCGCCGGAACAGGAACGGGCGCCGGCGCCGGCGGGCGAGCCGGTGCGGCCGCGACGGGCTCGTCGAGGTCGAACGGCAGGTCGAATCGCGGTTCGACGCGTTGCTGGGGCGAATGCTGTGCAGGCGGCGGCGAGACCGGCTCGTCGCGAGCCTCCGGCGGTCGAACGGCCGCGCGGTCCCCGGACAGCGAAGCGCCGAGGCGCTCCAGTTCGGCGCGCAGGTCCACGTCCAGTTCGCCCTGCTTGGGCGACGGACGGAACAGCGGATCGTTGGCATCGTCGTCGCGGGCACTGAATTCGCGGTCGTCGCGGGTGTCGAACGCCCGATCGTCGCGGGCGCTGAACGATTCGCCGCCGGCCCCGCCGACTTCCTCGCCGTCATCGTTGAAAACGGGCTCGCGGCGCTCGCGCGAACGCTCCTGCGCCTCCGGCGCCGGCTTGCGGCGACCCTGCTGTTCCTTGCGCGGCTGGCCGAACAGCCAGATCAGCACAAGGACGACGATACCGACGAAAAGCATCGGGATGCCTACTGCGGGATTCCAGGCGAGGCCGATGGCGGGATTCATGCTTCGATTCCTTGTTTAGTGCTTAAGCCGCGCCGACGAGCTTGGACGCTTCGGCGAGGTCGACCTGAACCAGGCGGGACACACCCGGCTCGCGCATGGTAACGCCGCACAGCTGATATGCGGCCTCCATGGTGGCCTTGTTGTGGCTGACAAAAATGAACTGCACCTTCTCGCTCATCTCACGGACCATGGCCGAGAAGCGACCGACGTTGGCTTCGTCCAGTGGCGCGTCCACCTCGTCGAGGAGGCAGAACGGGGCCGGATTGAGGCCGAAGATCGCGAACACCAGCGACACCGCGGTGAGCGCCTTCTCGCCGCCGGAGAGCAACGTGATGTTGCTGACACGCTTGCCCGGAGGGCGCGCCATGATCGCCACACCGGTATCGAGCAGGTCTTCGCCGGTGAGTTCCAGGTAAGCGTGCCCGCCGCCGAACAGGCGCGGGAACAGTTCCTGGACGCCCGCGTTGACGCGGTCGAAGGTTTCCTTGAAGCGCTGCCGGGTCTCGCGATCGATTTTCTTGATCGCGCCTTCCAGGGTCTCCATGGCACTGACCAGGTCGGCCAGCTGCGCGTCGAGGTACTCCTTGCGCTGCGACTGCTCGGCGTGTTCCTGGATCGCGGCCAGGTTGACCGGCTCCAGGCGGGCGATCTTCTGCGCCAGATCGACCAGCTGACGCTGCCAGTGGTCGGGCTCGGCGTCTTCGGCCAGTTCGGTGAGCAGGGCTTCGAGTTCGAGGCCCGAGGCCTTGATCGCCTGGGCCAGTTGCTCGGCGCGAAGCTGCAGGGCCTGCGCGGCGAGGCGCTTCTCCGATACGCTCTCGCGCACCTGGTTCAAGACGTGTTCGGTGCGCTGGCGTTCCTGCTCCAGACGACGGAACTCGGCGTCGCAGTCTTCCAGGGCACGGCGCGCCTCGACGAGTTGCTTGTCGACCAACAGGCGCTGGTCGAGGTAGGTCTGGCGCTCTTCTTCCAGTTCGGCGATAGGGTCGGAGCCGGCGGCAAGCTGCTGGTCGATTTCGTCGCGGCGCGCGGTGACCTGGCGCAGCTGCGTGTCGAGACGGGCCAGTGCCTGCTCCAGCGAAGTCAGCGCCGCACGCTTGGACTCCATACCCAGGGCCAGCTGATGCGACTGGTCGGCCGCTTCGCGCGCGTTGATGCGCGCTTCTTCGCGCGCTTCGAGCAGTTCGCGGCGCTCGTTCTCGAGGCCACGACGCTCGTCTTCGCGATCCCCCATGAGGCCGACGGCTTCATCCAGCCGCGAGCGCGCATCGCGCGTCTGGCCGGCAAGTTCGTCGATCTGCTCGAGGATGACGCTGATCTCGCCGCCGACTTTCTCGGCGCGGGCACGCGCGGTTTCCATCTTGCCGCGATGACTCTGCAGCTGGCCGGCCAGCTCGGAGAGCCGGCGATGCGCGGCGTAGAGATCGCGCTGGGCGTCGTCGCGCTGGCGCTCGGTCTCGAACTTGCGCGTGCGCAGGGTCTCGAGCTGCTCGGTCCATTCCTCGCTGGAGCCTTCCAGCGTTTCGATCTGTTCGGCGAGCTGGCGGATCTCGCGCTCGCGGGCGAGGACGCCGACCTGGTTGCCCTGCGCGCGCAGCACGCGCGCCCAGCCCGGGCCCATCCAGGCGCCGTCGCGAGTGATGACGGACTGGTGCGCGGCAAGCGAGGAAACGCGGGCGGCGGCATCCTCGACCGAGTCGGCAACGAAGACATTGGCCAGCAGCGACATCGCCGCAACCGGACCGCGAACGTATGCGGCCAGCGTCCCGGCGGCGCCGGGGCCGCCCTGGTCTTTCGCGAACAGCGCGACGTCCGCCTGGCCGAGCGCCTCGAATTCGGCGGTCAGCGCGGCGATCGAATCCACCAGCACGCCGTCGAGTACGCCGGCGAGCACGGTTTCCACGGCCGATTCGTAGCCCGCATCGACCTGCAGCGACTCGCCGAGGCGGCGCGACCGATCCAGACCCAGACGGGAGAGCCAGCCGCTCGCGGCGGTTTCCTCCTGGCCCAGGGCGGAGCTCTGCAAGGCCTCGAGCGAGGCCTGGCGGCCGCGCGCGGTCTGCAACTGCTGGCGCGCCTCGTTGAGCGCCGACTGCACCTGGCGCTCTTCGTCGAGCACCCGCTCGTACGACACCTTGTGCTGGTCGAGCACGCCGCCGAGCTGCTCGACGCGCTCGCGCTGGGTGTCGTGCTCGACATCGAGCTGCTCGGATGCCGCGTCGAGCGCGGCGACATCGGTCGCCCGCTGTTCGGCTTCGAGCGCTTCGCGGCGGCGGGAGAGATCGACGGTCTGGCGATCGAGGTAGGCCAGCTTGGTCCGCTCGACTTCGGCGGCGCGGCTGGATTCCGAGGCCCCGCGCGTGTGCGCGTCCCAGCGCTGCTGCCAATCGGCCAGCTTGGCCTCGGTGGCGCGCTGTGCTTCGCCGGTTTCGTCCTGGATCTGTTGCAGGGCCTCGAGCTTCGGCTCGCCCTCGGCCAAGGCCATGCGCAGGGTTTCCACCTGTTCGCGGTCGGCCGTGATGTGGCCCTGCAGTTCTTCGTATTCGCGCTCGGTCTCGGCGCGCGAACGGGTAAGCCGTTCGCTGAGGTCACGGTTGTGGCGCACCTGCTGCTCGACACGGGCGATCTCGGCACCGACCTTGTACACCTCGCCCTGCACCTGGTTCAGGTGTTCGCTGGCGCCCTGGTGGCGTTCGCGCACGGTTTCCAGCTGCGCCTCGATCTGGCGCTGGCCGGCGAGATGCTTGTCGATTTCCAGTTCGGCCTCGCGCAGGCCCGAGCCCTCGCCTTCGTGCTGGCGATGCAACGTGCGGTATTCCAGCGCCCGCAGCTCGGCCTCGCGGCGGGTATGTTCTTCCTTGAAGGCCTTCCAGCGTTCGGCCGCGCGGGCCTGGCGATTGAGGTGGTCGAGTTGCTTCTCGACTTCGTCGCGTACGTCGCGGACGCGATCGAGGTTCTCGCGGGTGGCCTTGATCCGGCTCTCGGTTTCCTTGCGGCGCTCCTTGTACTTGGAGATGCCCGCCGCTTCCTCGAGGTGGGTACGCAGTTCTTCCGGCGCCGCCTCGATGATCTGGCTGATCATGCCCTGCTCGATGATCGAGTAGCTGCGCGGGCCCAGGCCCGTGCCGAGGAACAGGTCGGTGATGTCACGGCGGCGGCAACGCGCGCCATTGAGGTGATAGGACGACTGGCCGTCGCGGCTGACGATGCGCTTGACCGAGATCTCCGCGAAGCTCGCGTATTCGCCCTGGATCGTACCGTCGCTGTTGTCGAAGATGAGTTCGACCGTCGCCTGGCCGACCGGCTTGCGCGCGCTGGAGCCGGAGAAGATGACGTCGGTGAGCGAGTCGCCGCGCAGGCGGCTGGCCGCGGATTCGCCCATGACCCAACGGATGGCGTCGATGATGTTCGACTTGCCGCAGCCGTTAGGGCCGACGACGCCGGTCATATTGGTGGGCAGGTGCAGCGTGGTGGGGTCGACGAACGACTTGAATCCCGCCAGCTTGATCGTGGTCAGACGCATTATGGTTTCCGTTGGGACGCGGCCGAGGGCTCCGTTCGGGAGCCACCCCCTGGCTGATCGGTCACTTTGCCAAAGGGGGGCGGGGTGCGCAATACGCGAAGCAGCATGAGGTTAAAGCGCTAACCCGTTGTTTTTCGGCCTAACGATCACTCGCCGGGAGCTTTTGCCTCGATCGCCAGGGCGTGAATGCCGTCCGGCATCATGTCGCCCAGTGCAGCGTAGACCATACGGTGCCGCTCGATCGGGTTCTTCCCGGCAAAGGCCGGGCTGACGATACGGGCGAAGAAGTGGCCCTTGCCCTCGCCTGCGTGCCCGGCATGCTTGTGACCCTCGTCGATGACATCCAGTTGGACCGGGGCCAGGGCCTCGGTCAACCGCTGGCGGATGCGCTCGACCTTCTCGACGGTCACGGCAGGACGACCTTGAACGGGCGGACCGTGACCTCGCGGTACACGCCGGCACCGATATACGGGTCGGCGTCGGCCCAGGCCTGGGCCGCCTGGAGGCTTTCGAACTCCGCCACGATCAGGCTGCCGGTGAAACCGGCCTCACCCGGATCCTCGGCGTCGATGGCCGGAAACGGGCCGGCGAGCTTCAGGCGGCCCTCTTCTTTCAGCGCCGAGAGGCGGGCAACGTGAGCCGGGCGCACGGACAGACGCTTTTCCAGCGAGTTCGGGTGATCGATACCGGTGATGGCGTAGAACATGGGGTCTCCTTCAGGCCTCGGGGCGCATGGTCGGGAACAGCAGAACGTCGCGGATCGACGACGAACCGGTCAGCAGCATGACGAGCCGGTCGATGCCGACACCGAGACCGCCGGTCGGCGGCAGGCCGACTTCGAGCGCGCGGATGTAGTCGGCGTCGTAATGCATCGCCTCGTCGTCGCCGGCGTCCTTCGCGTCCACCTGGGCCTGGAAACGCGCCGCCTGATCTTCGGAATCGTTGAGCTCGGAGAAGCCGTTGGCCAGCTCCTTACCGTTGATGAACAGCTCGAAGCGGTCGGTGATGCCCTTGTCGGTGTCGCTCTCGCGCGCCAGCGGCGAGACTTCGACGGGGTGATCGGTGATGAAGGTGGGCTGGATGAGCGTGTGCTCCACCGTCGCCTCGAACACTTCCAGCAGAAGCTTGCCCCAGCCGTAGCCCGGTTTCACATGGATACCCAGACGCGCCGCGTGCGCGGCCATCGCATCGCGATCACGCAAGTCGGACGGCTTGATCTCGGGGTTGAGTTCGAGCACGGCGTCTTCCATGCGCCAGCGACGGAAGGCCGGGCCGACATCGATCGTCGCGCCGTCCCATTCGATCACGGTGTTGCCGACGACATCCGCCGCCGCGGTACGGATCATGCCTTCGGTCAGGTCCATGATCTCGTGGTACGTGGCGTATGCCTGGTACAACTCGAGCATGGTGAACTCGGGGTTGTGTCGGGTGGACACGCCCTCGTTACGGAAATTACGGTTGATTTCGTACACACGATCGAAACCGCCGACGACCAGGCGCTTGAGGTAGAGCTCCGGCGCCACGCGCAGGAACAGCGGAATATCGAGCGCGTTATGGTGCGTGGTGAACGGGCGTGCCGTCGCGCCACCGGGGATCACGTGCATCATCGGCGTTTCGACTTCCATGAAGCGCCGCGGCTCGGCTTCGAGCCAGCGACGCACATGGCTGATGATCTTCGAGCGCAGCGCGAAGGTACGCCGCGACTCTTCGGTGACGATGAGGTCGACGTAGCGCTGGCGATAACGCTGTTCGACGTCGGCCAGGCCGTGGTGTTTGTCCGGCAGGCCTCGCAGCGACTTGGTCAGCAGGCGGATCGACTCGACCTTGACCGACAGCTCGCCGGTCTTGGTCCGCATCAGGACACCTTCGGCGCCGACGATGTCACCGAGATCCCAGCGCTTGAACGCATCGTAGCCTTCCTCGCCCAGCGTGCCCTGGTGGACGAAGAGCTGGATGCGACCGGTGCCGTCCTGCATCTGCACGAAGCTGACCTTGCCCTGCCCGCGCATCAGGATGATGCGACCGGCGACGGTCACCCGACGCGGTGTGCCCTCGATGGCCTCGGCCGTCCAGCTGTCCTTGTCGGCGAACTCGGCCTGCAGGTCGCCTGCGAAGCTGTCCACTTTGAAGTCGTTCGGATAGGCGATGCCCTGCGCACGCAGCGATTTCAGTTTCTCGCGACGCTCGGCGATGAGGCGGTTCTCTTCGGCGGCGGTAACGGGAGTATCGGCGCTGGTGTCGTCGGTCATGGTGTGCTTCTGGCTTCGTGTAATTGGAACGGGGGCGCCTGCGCGCCCCCGGGAACATCAGGCATCGATGCGCTTGGAGCCGGCCTCGAGGCCGGATTTCAGGCTGGCTTCGACGAATTCGTCGAGGTCGCCATCGAGCACCTTCTGTGTGTCGGAGCGTTCGACGCCGGTACGCAGGTCCTTGATGCGCGACTGGTCGAGCACGTAGTTGCGGATCTGGCTGCCCCAGCCGATGTCGGACTTGGTCGCTTCCAGTGCGTCCTTTTCGGCATTGCGCTTCTGCACTTCCAGCTCGTACAGCTTGGCTTTCAGCATCTTCATCGCGCGGTCGCGGTTGGCGTGCTGGCTGCGCTCGGTCTGGCAGGCGACGACCGTGTTCGTCGGGATATGCGTGATACGCACGGCCGACTCGGTCTTGTTGACGTGCTGGCCGCCGGCGCCGGACGAGCGATAGACGTCCGTCCGCAGGTCGGCTGGATTGATGTCGATTTCGATGTTGTCGTCGACTTCCGGCGAGACGAACACCGAGGTGAAGCTGGTGTGCCGGCGGTTATCGGAATCGAACGGGCTCTTGCGGACCAGGCGGTGCACGCCGATCTCGGTCTTCAGCCAGCCGTAGGCATAGTCGCCTTCCACGCGGAACGTGGCCGACTTGATACCGGCGACATCGCCCGCGCTGACTTCCATCATCTCGGTTTTCCAACCGCGCGATTCCGCCCAGCGCAGGTACATGCGCAGGAGGATTTCCGCCCAGTCCTGGGCTTCGGTGCCACCGGCACCGGCCTGGACGTCGACGAAGGCGGCTGCGGAGTCGAGCTCGCCGGAGAACATGCGCTGGAATTCCAGCTTGCTCACGCGAGCGTCGATCTTGCCCAGGTCGCCGACAATGGACTGCACGGTGTCGTCGTCGCCATCGGCGGCGGCCATTTCGAGCAGCTCCTTCGAATCGGCGAGCGAGCCGGACATCTCGTCGATGCCGGTGACGATACCGTCGAGCTGGGAGCGTTCGCGGCCCAGCTCCTGGGCGCGCTTGGGGTCATCCCAGACCTTGGGATTCTCCAGCTCGCGGGCTACTTCTTCGAGGCGTTCTTTCTTGACTGCGTAGTCAAAGATACCCCCTAAGCGACTCGACGCGGCCCGTGAGGTCCGCAATCTGCGCGAGGATCGGATTGGTCTCGATCATGGTTGGCTTGCCTGCTGATGCGGCGCGGGATCACGCCGGCTAAAGCGGCTGATCGTAACAAATTCAGCGGTGCCCTGCTCCCTGTGGGAGCCGCTGAAGCGATGCCCCGCTCCTTGTGCGAGCCGCCTCAGCGATGCCCCGCTCCTTGTGGGAGCCGCTTCAGCGGCGACGGGTGTCGACGGGTGTCGACGACACCCGGCCCGCTGGCGCGGGTTCGCCGCTGAAGCGGCTCCCACAGCGCCGCCCCCACAGCGCCGCTGAAACGGCTCCCACAGCAGGCACTCCAGCATGTGGCGTAGCAGGGCCGTTCAGCCCGGCAGGGCCTCCTGGTGGACACCGCGGACTGCCCTGCCCGATGGGTCGGCGGCTGCGGCGAAGGCGGGATCCCATTCGAGCGCAGCCGGCGACGAGCAGGCGATCGACTTGCCGCCCGGCACCGTGGCGGCGCAGGCCTCGCCCGGGAAGTGCTTCTCGAAGATCGTGCGGTAGAAGAAGGCTTCCTTGGTGGCCGGGGTGTTGTGCGGGAAACGGGCGGCCGCCGCCGCGAACTCGCGATCGGAGACCATGGCTTCCGCGTGGGCCTTGAGTCCGTCGATCCAGCCGTAACCCACGCCGTCACTGAACTGCTCCTTCTGCCGCCACAGGATCTCCTCCGGCAGCGCCCCTTCGAAGGCCTCGCGCAGGACACCCTTCTCGATGCCTTTGCGCGCGACCATCTTGGCTTCGGCATCGAAGGCCATGGCGGTTTCGAGGAATTCGGTGTCGAGGAAGGGCACGCGCGCTTCGACGCCCCAGGCGGACATGGACTTGTTCGCGCGCAGGCAGTCGTAATAGTGCAACGCGTCCAGCTTGCGGATCGTTTCCTCGTGGAACGCGCGCGCCGAGGGTGCCTTGTGGAAGTACAGGTAGCCGCCGAAGATTTCGTCCGCGCCCTCGCCGGAGAGCACCATCTTCACGCCCATCGCCTTGATCCGCCGGGCGAGCAGGAACATCGGTGTGGACGCGCGGATCGTGGTGACGTCATAGGTTTCGATATGCCGGATGACTTCCGGCAGCGCATCGAGGCCTTCTTCGAAGGTGTAGCGGAAACCGTGGTGCACCGTGCCGAGCGCCGCGGCGGCGACGTCGGCCGCCTTCAGGTCCGGCGAGCCATCCAGGCCGATAGCGAAGGAATGCAGGCGCGGCCACCAGGCCTCTCCGCGATCGTCTTCTTCGATGCGCCGGCGGGCGAAGCTGGCCGCGACGGCGGCGACGAGGGAGGAATCGAGGCCACCGGAAAGCAGCACGCCGTAGGGGACGTCGGTCATCATCTGGCGATGCACGGCCGCTTCGAAGGCGGCCCGGAGGGCCATCGGATCGATCCTGTGGCCGACGGTGGCGTCGTAGTCACGCCAGGCCGGCGTCCAGTAGCGCAACGTCCGGCCCGTCTCGCTGTCGTACACATGGCCCGGCGGAAACGGCGCGACGTCCGCACACACGCCGACCAGGGATTTCATTTCCGAGGCGACGCAGAGGCGCCCCGCCCGGTCGTGCCCCCAGTAGAGCGGGCAAACGCCCAGAGCGTCGCGGGCGATCAGGAAACGTCGGCGACCGGCGTCCCACAAGGCGAAAGCGAAGATGCCGTTGAGCCGACCGAGGAAGTCCGCGCCGTGTTCGCGGTAGAGCGCGTTGATGACTTCGCAGTCGGAGGCGGTGGTAAACGCATAGTCGCTGGCGGCACGCAGTTCGCGATGGTTGTAGATCTCGCCATTCACGGCCAGCGCGAGGTCGCCTTCCGGCGAGCGCAGGGGCTGGGCGCCGCTGGCGGGATCGACGATGGCCAGCCGCTCATGGACGAGAATCGCGCCCTGGTCGACGTAGACGCCGCTCCAGTCCGGCCCGCGATGGCGCTGCCGCTGGGAAAGCTCCATCGCCTGCGTACGCAGGGCGATCAGGTCGTCGCCGGCCGCGAGGCCGAACATCCCGAAGATCGAACACATGGCCTTGTCACTCCTGGTAGCTGGAACGTTGCCGATGAAGAGAAACGCGCAAAGAAAAAGGCCCGCCTGATGAGGGCGGGCCTTTCGTGTGTGGGGTGCTTTCGCTGAAACCGCCTACACGCCGACCCTCCCGAGGTTCCGGGTATTATTGGTATTGGCGTTATTGGCGGTGAGGCGAGTCATGGCTTGAATAGAGCATGATCCGCGGGACGATGCAAGCACCTGTCGCCGATGATTCCTGCGAAGCAAAGACCTCGAGGATTCCCCATGCACCCGCTGATAGCCCTCGCCCTGCTCTCGACCGCCCAAGCCGCCCCCACCTGGCTCGCCGGCGATTGGGAGCCGTACAGCAATGCGTTCATCGGCCTGCGCATGCTCACTGTCGACAAGAACACGCTCAGCTGGAAGGGTTGCAGCAACGCGGGCTTCGAGGTCGTCGACAGCGGCGACGACACGGTGACGATCCGTCTGGCCAAGGGCAGTACCTGTGCGCTCGACGACGCGCCGCCGACGCGCATGGATACGATCCGCTTCACGCTTCGCGACAATCACTGCGACCTCGGCATAACCGTGTACGCCTCGCCCGATGCGGTCAAGCGCAACGAGCCTGCCGCGGAAGGTCTCTACGGCAGGTCGAAGTGTCCGTCGGGACCGGCGGCTCAGGCCGCGGCCAACCTCTCGACGACGACGCGGTAAGCATCGGCCGCGGCGCGCTCGGCCACATGGGCGAAGTCGCGCACGCGCCACGTTCCGCCCACCATCACATCGCGTACCAGCGGCGTATTGCCGGCGAAGAGGAAACTGTCGAGCACGTCCGCCTCGTCACGCGCGGCAAGCAGCGGCGAACGTTCGTCGAGGATGATGAGATCGGCACGCGCTCCGTCGCCGAGACGGGCGACATCCGTTGCCGCGGCCAGGGCACCGCCTTGCAGGGCACGCTGCCACAACGCCGTGCCCACGCTCTCTTCCGGTCGACGCGCGGCCACGTTGCGGTGACGCGTCATAAGGCGCTGGCCGTATTCGAGCCAGCGCAGTTCTTCCACCGGCGACACGGAAATATGCGAATCCGATCCGATGCCTAGCGTGCCACCGGCGTCGATGAAAGCGGCCAGCGGGAACAGTCCGTCGCCCAGGTTGGCTTCCGTGGTCGGGCACAGCCCCGCCACCGCGCCGCTTTTCGCCAGGCGATCGGTTTCATGCGGGGTGAGATGGGTGGCGTGGATGAGCGTCCAGCGCGAATCCACCTCCGCGTGGTCGAGCAGCCATTCCACCGGACGCGCGCCGCGCACGGCGAGACAGTCCTGTACTTCACCGATCTGTTCGGCGATGTGGATATGGATCGGCAGCTCGCGACATACGCCGCTGGCGAGCAACGCGCGCATGGCTTCTTCCGGCACGGCGCGCAACGAATGCAACGCGATACCCAGGCGCAGCATGTCGTTCTGCAGCGGTGCAAGGCGCTCGAGCAGGGTCACGTACTGGCCGACATCGTGACGGAAGCGCTGCTGGCGTTCGTTCAAGGGACGACCATCGAAGCCGCCGGTCATGTAGAGCACCGGCAACAGGGTCAGCCCGATACCCGCCTCCTTCGCCGCTTCGATCAATGCCAGCGACATCGCCGCGGGCTCGGCGTACGGGACGCCCCGCGGGCCGTGGTGCAGGTAGTGGAACTCGCAGACTTGCGTGTAGCCCGCCTTCACCATCTCGATGTAGAGCTGGGTGGCGATCGCCTTGAGGTCGTCCGGGTCGATGGCCTCGGCGAAGGTATACATGGTTTCGCGCCAGGTCCAGAAGCTGTCCTCGCCGGGACCGCGACGCTCGGCCAGGCCGGCCATGGCGCGCTGGAACGCGTGCGAATGCAGATTCGGCATACCAGGCAGCACGAAGCGGCCGATACGCTCGCCACCGCCATCGGCCGCTGGCGCGAACCGCGCCCCGGCGACGGCCAGGCCCGCCCCTCCCTCGTGCCAGCTGCCTTCCTGCCAGAGGAAATCCGCGGTGAAGGTGGCGTGTGACATAGGGGTGTCCTGTGGAGTCCAGCGGGCATGGTAACCGACGGGCATAATGCGCGAATGACCGAGACCATCGCCGCTCAATCGCCGAAGCTGCTGCTTCGTCTGGCCCGCCCGACCGACGTGCCCGAACTCGTAGCCCTCACCGCCCGCGTCTACACGCCCGAGTGGGGCCATTCGGCGGAGATGCTCCAGGGCCAGCAGACCCACTTTCCCGAAGGCCAGTTCGTGGTCGAATACGAGGGAAAGATCGTCGGCTTCTGCGCCACGTTCCGCATCAACGAGGCGGTGGCGCTTGCGCCACACACGTGGATGCAGATCACCGGCGGCGGCTTCGCCTCGCGCCACGACCCCAAGGGCGACTGGCTCTACGGCATGGAAATCGTGGTCCACCCGGATTACCGCGGCATGCGCATCGGCCAGCGCCTGTACATGGCCCGCAAGCGGCTATGCACGGACCTCAAGCTTCGCGGCATCGTCTTCGGCGGCCGCATGCCGGGCCTCGCCCGCGCGATCGGCCGTTACGGCAGCGCGGAAGGCTACGTGCAGGCCGTGGTCGACGGCAGCCGCCGCGATGCGACGCTGAGCTTCCAGTTGCGCAATGGCTTCGAAGTGATCGGCCTGCTTCGCGAGTACGTGCCGTCGGACCATGAGTCGCTCGGTTATGCGGCACACCTGATCTGGCGAAACCCGCAGCTGCACGATCACCCGGATACGCCCAAGGTTTCCCAGAGCCATCGCCTGCCTGACTCCGTGCGCGTGGCCTCGGTCCAGTACCAGCAGCGACGGATCGGCTCCTTCGCCGAGTTCGCCACCCAGGTCGAATACTTCGTCGATATCGCCGCCGACTACGATGCCGACTTCGTCGCCTTTCCCGAGCTTATCACCCTGCAGTTGCTTTCGATCGAAAACGCCGAGCTGTCACCGGTCGATTCCATCCGCCGACTCTCGGAGTACACCGACGAGGTCAAGGCGATGTTCCATCGCCTGGCGGTGCACTACAACATCAATATCATCGGCGGCTCGCACCCGACGCGCCAACCCAACGGCGATATCCACAACGTCTGTTACGTGTGCCTGCGCGACGGCTCGATCCACGAACGCGAGAAGCTGCACCCCACGCCGAGCGAGCGCAACGTGTGGAACATCACCGGCGGCGATACCGCGGCGACGATCCAGACCGACTGCGGCCCGATCGGCGTGATGATCTGCTACGACTCCGAGTTCCCGGAGGTGGCGCGTCACCTCACGGACCAGGGCGCGCTGATCCTGTTCGTGCCGTTCTGCACCGACGTGCGCGAAGGCTACCTGCGCGTGCGCTACTGCTCACAGGCCCGTGCCATCGAGAACCAGTGCTACGTGGTGTTGTCCGGCAACGTCGGCAACCTGCCCGGGGTAAACAATTTCGACATTCAGTACGCGCAGAGCTGCATCCTCACCCCGAGCGACCTGCCCTTCGCGAGGGACGGTATCGCCGCGGACTCCACACCGAACATCGAGACCGTGTTGTTCGCCGACCTACGCCTGGAAAACCTCGCCCGCGCGCGCAACTCCGGTGCGGTGACCAACCTGAAGGACCGCCGCTTCGATCTCTATCAGGTGCGCTGGTCGCGCATGCCGGAGGGCAAGTGAACTTCGATCGCCTGCGAGCCTTCGGGCAGCACGACTGGCTGTCCCCCGAGCAGTGGCGTCGACGTCTCCTGTTCTGGACCGGCGCCATCGTGGTCGGCCTTGCCGCCGTACTTTTCGCCAAGGCAGCGGATTATGCCTTCGCGGTGTTCCACGGCGTCGCCGCGCACGGCTGGTGGGTCCCGCTGCTGATCACGCCCGCCATGTTCGCCCTGCTCTGCTGGCTGACGCAGGGAGCGCTGAAGGCCACCCGCGGCTCCGGCATTCCGCAAGCCATCGCCGCGCTGAAGGTCGAGGATGAAGACTTTCGCACGCGCCTGCTTTCGCTGAAGGTGGCGGTGGGCAAGATGGCACTGACCCTCGCCGCCCTGCTCGGTGGCGCGTCGGTCGGTCGCGAAGGCCCGACCGTGCATGTCGGCGCGGGGCTGTTGTATTCCATGGGCCGCCGCTTCGGCTTCGACGACCCCACGGCCGCAGGACGCTTCATCCTCGCCGGCTCGGCCGCCGGACTCGCCGCCGCCTTCAATACGCCGCTCGCGGGCGTCGTTTTCGCCATCGAGGAAATGTCAGGGACGTTCGAACACCGCATGAGCGGCACCCTGCTCACCGCCATCGTCGTCGCCGGCGTCGTTTCGCTCGGCATCGTCGGCAACTATGCGTATTTCGGCGACGTCGCCGCCGCCTTGCCGCTGGGCAGGGCATGGATCGCCGTGTTGCTGACCGGGGTGGTGGGCGGACTGGCCGGCGGCCTGTTCGCACGCCTGATCATTCCCTCCGCGGTGGGCTTCCGCGGTGCGATGGGGCGCCTTCGCGCGCGTCAGCCCGTCGTCTTCGCCGCGACCTGTGGGCTCGCACTGGTGCTGCTCAGCCTGCTCAGCGCGAACGGCCTCTACGGCACCGGCTACGCGCAGGCGCGCGACATCCTGCAGGGCCACAGTGAAACCGGCCCGCTGTTCGGCGTATTGAAGTTCCTCGGTAACATCGCCTCGTCGTGGGCCGGTATCCCGGGCGGCATCTTCTCCCCGGCGCTCGCCGTGGGTGCGGGGCTAGGCGGAAATATCGCGCAGCTCCTGCCGAGCGCCGATAACTCGGCGGTCGTGCTGCTGGGCATGGCCGCCTATCTTGCCGGCGTCACGCAGGCGCCGCTCACCGCCGTGGTCATTTCGCTGGAGCTCACGGCCAACCACCAGATGGCACTGCCGCTCATGGCGGCGTGCCTGCTGGCCCGGGCCGTCTCGGGCCTGGTCTGCCGCGTACCCGTCTACAAGGCGTTGGCCGATGTGCTGATCGTCCACTACGAGGAGGAGCGCCTTCGCCGGGAATCGCCCACCACCGAAGGAACAAGCACACCATGACGACCGACGACCGCTGGGACGGCCTGCTACTGGACGTGGGCCTTGCCACCCTCGTCGACAACGGCGTGCCCTACGGGGCCGTCGCGGACGGCGCGATCGGCTGGCGCGACGGCGTCATTACGTTCGCCGGTCCACGCGGCGACCTGCCCGGAGAGCCCCACACCCTGGCGCACCGTGTCGAGTCCCTGCCGGGAACCTGGGTAACGCCCGGGCTGATCGACTGCCACACCCATCTCGTCTTCGGAGGCGACCGCGCCCAGGAGTTCGAGCAACGCCTCGAAGGCGCGACCTACGAAGAGATCGCGCGGGCGGGTGGTGGCATCGTCTCCAGCGTGCGTGCCACGCGCGCGGCCAGCGAAGACGAGTTGCTGCGCGTGTCCCTGCCCCGCGCGCGAGCCTTGCTGGCCGACGGCGTCACCACCCTGGAAATCAAATCCGGCTACGGACTGGAACCCGACGCGGAGCGCCGCATGCTCCGCGTGGCACGGCGTATCGGTGTCGAACTCGGCATCGACGTGCGGACGACCTTCCTCGGCATGCATGCCCTGCCACCGGAATACGCGGGCCGACGCGACGACTACGTCGCCCTCGTCTGCGACACCATGCTGCCGTCGCTAGCCGACGAAGGCCTGGTCGACGCGGTGGACGCGTTCTGCGAAAGCATCGGCTTCACCCATGCCGAAACCGACCGACTGTTCCGCAAAGCCAGCGCGCTCGGCCTGCCGGTGAAACTGCACGCCGAACAGTTGTCCGACCTGGGCGGCGCCGCACTGGTCGCCCACTACGGCGGCCTTTCCGCCGACCACCTCGAGTGGACCAGCGAGGAAGGCGTCCGCGCCATGGCCCAGGCCGGCACGGTCGCCGTGTTGTTGCCCGGCGCGTACTACGCCCTGCGCGACACACGGCCGCCACCGGTCGAAGCGTTCCGCCGCCACGGCGTGGCCATGGCGGTGGCGACCGACCTCAATCCCGGCACCTCGCCCCTGCTCTCGTTACGGCTGGCGATGGGCATGGCCTGCACCTTGTTCCGTCTCACCCCGGAAGAAGCGTTGCGCGGCGCGACCGTCCATGCCGCGCATGCGCTTGGCCTGGACGATCGCGGCACGCTCGCGCCCGGTCGACGCGCCGACCTCGCCATCTGGAACATCCGCCACCTGCCGGAGCTTTGTTACTGGATCGGCGGTAGCCTGCTGCACGAAGTAAGGCTTCGCGGCGAGCGTCTCGACGTAAGCTAAATCCGACCGAATTTTCCGAATCCTTCCATCGATAGGCGAGTGTCATTCGCCTAAGATCGGCGACGTCGATCTCGCGTGGCACGCGCCGCGCGTCGTAAGGAACACCGTTGAACGCTACACCGCCAGCATGCTGCGGGAATCGCGCCACGTCCCGCCGCGTCGCAAGCTTCGCGCTTGCCCTGTCGCTGCTCGGCGGCTGCGCCGATCCACAGGAGACCGCCGCCGAACGCGCCACGCGCGCGCGGCAGATGAGGGATGTGTCACGCATGCTCGATGCCATGGAGGAGCCGCCATTGCCGGGCGCCACGGCGCCCGGGCCGAACGCCGTCGCCGCGGCGAGCAAGCGCCTTCTGGAAGCCTCGTCGGCCGAAGCCGTTGGGCCGAAGCCTTCCCTGGACTGGCTCGCGGGCATTTCCACCGGCGCTGTCGCCGTGCTTGCGAGCGGCGTCGGCGGCATGCTGTGGCGACGCCGACGAAAGCGTCGTCACGCTGCGCACATCCCGCCGCCGTCCATCGCGGACCTCTTCACCGACGACAGCCCCGCACCGCCTGCCGCGACCACCGACCACAAGACACCCGAGTGGGTCTATGAAGACTCCTCGTACACCACGCCGTCGCTCTACATGGTCCCCGATCCTGTCGATCTCCTCGTGCCAGCGAACGACACTCGCCCGCCTCCCACCCATACATCCGGCGCGTCGCCACGAGAGGACACGCTGCTGAGGGAACTTCACGCCATCGACGCCAGCCCAGCCCTTCACCTCATCGGCGACGAACGATTTCCGGAAATCCGTCGCGTCGGCGAGGGCACCACCAGCGCGGACGCCTGGCAAACGATCCTCGAACAGGCCGGCACAGGGGAAGGAGACGATGCCCGGCTCGCGCGCTGGCTCGCGCCGGCCGTCCTCGTGTTGCGCTCACGCGACCTTCGGCGGCGGGATGCCGAGGCCTTGCTCGAAGAAGCCGCCCTGCGCACTCGCGATGGCATGAATCGCGCGGCTGACGACGAACGCGCGCACTGGGTCGCTCGCGCCATTCGCGTTGAACTGGCCCGCATCGAGCGCCTTTCCGGGGCCACGCGATTGTTCGCCCTGCGCGCCCTGCAAGCGCGCCAGGCCGTCGACCTCGGAGTGGAAGCGGCACCCGTGCTGGATGCATGGATCGACGTGCAGCTGGCGTGGGCCGGCTGGTTGCTTGGCGGAGGGGCGGCGGCGCGCCAGTCGGAAGCGGAAACCCTTTGCGACCGCCTTGCCGCCTTGGGCCTCGAGGCATCCACGCGCGCGCTGCGCCGACGTGCCGAGATCTTCCTGCAACGCGCCGAAGGCGAGAAAGCATCGACACGGCTGGCCAACCTGGATCGCGCGCAGGCCTTGCTCGAAGACGCCTACATGCAGGGCGGCGACGCCGGCACCGCGCTGCTTCTGGCGCGTTGCGCGCGCCAACGCGCGATGACGCTGCCGCCCTCCGACGAGGCGGTCGACGCCTGTGCCCTGGCGCTCACGCATGCCTTCCTCGCCGAGCAGGATCCCGCATGGCGTATGGACGCCCTCGAATGCCGGCTTGCCGTACAGCTCACGTACGAGTCGCTGCCGGGCCGCGCCGTACAGGGCGAAGTCGCCGCCTCGCTGGGGCGGGAGCTCGCATCGATGGAGGCCGATTCCGTCGGCGCACGCATGGCCATGGCAGCGACACGCCTGCGCGAAGGCGATTTCGCCGGGGCCAGTACGCTGTGCGAGGCCGCATGGCGCAGCGGCGGCGGCGACCCGCACCTGCTCAATCTCTGGCGCGATGCCTGTCGCGGCTGGACCCAGACCGCCGACACCACCGGCCACGATCGACATGCGCTCGCCCAGGCCGTACGCCAGCTGGCGATCGCGCGCGCCACACTCTAACCAGGAACACCGTACGCCGATGAGCTCTACCCACGCCCCCAACGACAACCCGCCCTCTTTCTGGAACACGCGTTACGGCATCACGGCCGCGGTCGCTACCGACAACGTCGTCACGCGCTCCCTCCAGCTCTATGGGGAATGGGCCGAGCACGAAACCGACCTGCTCAGCGGACTCGTCGAAGAAGGCCAGACGGTCCTCGAGTTCGGCGGGGACTTCGCGGCACATGCCTTGTGGATGGCCCACGCCGTAGGCCCCCTGGGCCAGGTCCATGTCGTCGAACCGCGCCGCCTGCGCTTCCAGCAGTTGTGTGCGAATGTCGCGCTCAACCAGCTCGACAACGTCTTCGCTCATCCCGCCTGGCTCGATCGAAGCGCAGGGCAGCACCACCTGGGCCCGAAAGAACCGGTCCGCGCGATCACCATCGACAGCCTCCAGCTGGAAGCCGTGCACATGATGAAATTCAACCTTGCCGACACCCTGGTCAATGCACTGGCCGGTGCCAGCGAGACCCTGCGCGCGCATCGCCCGCTGCTCTACGTACGCCTTTCGGGCATGGAGCAGGCCGCGGAAGAGATCGCCGCGATCAAGGCGTTGGGCTATCGCGCGTGGTCGCACGTTCCCTACCTCTACAACAGCGACAACTTTGCCGGCATCGAGGACAACATCTTCCCCGGCATCGTCCAACAGAACGTGATCGCCGCCCCTGCCGACAGCCATTTCGAATTCGGCGACCGTCTCGAACTCTGAGGACAGGGACGCGACGCAAACAAAAAGGTTCATCGCGGAAGTCCGGGGACGCCGAAGGCATCGGTTCACTCAGCGGCTGATGCCGCGGCGAGCGCGGACGTGGCGGCGCAGAGCCTTCGGTGCCCACCCTCGCTGCTCAGACAGGTCCTCCGCGTTTCGTACCGGAAAGGCCGCTGCTGAACTGACCCCAAGAAGTTGGACAGTTTAGGCGCTAGGCACCCGAGGCCTGG